>JACLAA010004447.1_pt1 | contig 36402 bp, 24 predicted proteins | sample 8027891 | NCBI WGS metagenome assembly JACLAA01 (sample SAMN15724900, study PRJNA655200) | protist metagenome | isolation source: fluorescence activated cell sorting (FACS) single amplified genomes of... | place: Spain: Blaines Bay Microbial Observatory, Mediterranean Sea | collected 2016-01-19 | reverse complement strand
GTTTCGTCTGAAACTCTCCTCTCCGCTGTGCATCGCGGCGGTGATGAGCGTCACGTTTTTCGTCTACGTTTTCTCCAACTCCTCCTCTTCTGCTATCCATCAACATAATCAACATAATCATCATCGTTTGCAACAACAACAACAACAACAACAAAACAGTCGACGGTTCGGAGGAGGAGCGTCCGAACATCATCATCGTCATCATCATCGCGACGAGGTCGACGATTTCGAAGACGACGACGAACTTCACGACGACGCGCATTCTTCTCGCAACAGCTACCATCGCAATCATCATCAGGAAGAGGAGGAAGAAGGAGGAGGAAAAAGCAACACAATTTTAGGAGGAGGAGAGAGGACGAAAAAGAAAGGATCCGGGGCCGGGTCGTCGTTGCCAAAGTCATCGGTGTCCTACCCGAAGGCGAAGAAGGATAGCGCGAGTCTGATCGCGCAGAGTTGCAACGGAGGGAATTCTAATGATGATAATAACAACAACAATAGCGAAGGCGAGGACCAACCGAAAGTGTTTCTCGTCACCGGTACGGCTGGCTTTGTCGGCTACCACGTCGCGACGAAACTGAAAGAGAGAGGTGATTACGTCGTCGGCTTGGACGTGGTGAACGATTATTATCCGCAAGGTTTGAAACGCGCGAGGTTAAAGGAGCTCAACAGAGCGGGCGTGCACACGGTTGAAGCAGATTTGAACGATCAAGAGACGCTCGCGGAGATGTTTTCTTTGTGCACGTTTACGCACGTGTTGCATCTGGCGGCGCAAGCGGGCGTTCGATACGCGGCGAAGAATCCGCACGCGTACGTCCACTCCAACGTTGCTGGTTTCGTGTCTCTCATGGAAGTTGCCGTGAGACAGCGACCGTTTATTCCCAGAGTCATTTTCGCCTCTTCGAGTTCTGTGTACGGGTTGAATACGAAAGTACCATTTAGCGAAACGGATATGACTGATTCTCCTGCGAGTTTATACGCCGCGACGAAGAAATCAGACGAGTTGCTCGCACACACGTACAACGCCATACACGGCGTCGCGGTGACAGCGTTGAGATTTTTCACCGTGTACGGTCCTTTAGGGAGACCGGATATGGCGTACTTCTCGTTTGCGAACAACATCGTGAAAGGGAAACCAATTAAAATCTTCACCGGCCCGGGTGGCTCAGAGTTAGCGAGAGATTTTACGTACATCGACGACGTCGCTAGAGGTGTCATCGCGAGTTGCGATACGAGCGAGCCGAGCAACACGCCGAGCGAGAAAACAGCCGGAAAGAAGAAACCAAAGTTTAGAGTGTACAACTTGGGGAACACGCACCCGGTGACGGTGTCGGACTTCGTGAGCACGTTGGAAAAGCATCTCGGGAAAGAAGCTATTCGAGAATACGTTCCGATGCCAAAGACGGGCGACGTTCCGTTTACGCACGCGGACGTTTCGGCGGCGAGACGCGATTTAGGATACGAGCCACGCGTCAGTTTGGACGAAGGTTTGAAGAAGTTTGTAGATTGGTACACGTCCTATTACGTGGACGGTAAACACTCCGAGGATCAAAACTACGTCCCGAATTAATAACAACAATAATTGCTAATAATAATAATTGCTCGTGATACCAGTACCTCGAGGTACCTGGTACTATGATTAGACTTTATTTAATAACTCGACTCTCGACTAATAACAAGAACACTACTACCGCTCCTGCTGAAACGAGAATATACGTCTTTAAATTTGGAACCCTAATACATTTATATTCTTTTTACTAAACCCTAACGTTCGTGTTTTTCAAAAGAAGAAAGAGAAATCTTTCTCTTCCTTCTCTTTTCACTGAGAGAAGCTGATGTGGTCTAGTGGTATGATTCACCCTTAGGGTGGGTGAGGCCCCGGTTTCGATTACCGGCATCGGCCTTTTTTTTGCGTGCGTGGTAAGCTACTTTGAGCGTGCCTTTTTTTGCGTCGCCTTGTTCTACTTCTTCTACCGTTTTACACAATCATCTATATGACGACGCAGAAGAGCTTCTTCGACGTCGTCTCCTATACATTCTAATCCTGAACAATCTCCTTCTTGTTCTCGTTCTTGTTCTTCTTTTTCTTCTTCTTCATCTTCTTCTTCTTCCTCCTCCTCCTCCTCCTCCTCGAAAAACGAATCGTCTTTTTCTTCCTCGTCTCGCTCCACGGCGAGCTCGGCGCGAGAGACCGCCTCGGGCCAATCAATCGTCCACTGCGAGTTTTTAAACTTTGGAAACATTTCACCACCAAACACGACGAAGAGTACCCAAAACGCGTGGAAGAAAACGCCGATCGACATCCCGATCCATAATCCCACGAGAGACATTTTCCGTTGAAACGCTAAATACACGCCGACGGGAAGCGCGAGCATCCAATACGAGACGAACAAAGCGGGCATCGTCTTCGATTGAAAACCAGCGCCAGTAACGACACCCGCTAAACCCACTTGCACACCATCCAAAAGCATAAACAAGGAGACTAAATTCGTCAAAGGCTTGACGTAATTGTCCAAGATTATGCGCGCGGAAGGATCGTGGTCGTTCGAGTAGAGAGCGTTCATGCACTCGAAACCAAACGCGTAATACAGAGAGGAAATCAAAAGCGTTCCTGAAAAGGCGCTGATAAACGAAGCCGTGGCGTATATTTTCGCCTCTTTCGCTTTTTTAGCTCCTAACGCGTTTCCTACGCAACTCGATGCACCGCGTTGGACGCACCCGGCGATGTTATACACGACAATCATGGAATTCGTCTGGATCGTTTGCGCCGCCAAAGCGTCCTTCGCGTTTGGAAGTTGTCCCGTCAAGAGATTCATGAGATCCCAGGCCCACCATTCGAATATGGATAAAACCAAATTTGGAAGCGCAATCTTGAAAAACGTCGTCCATTTCGAAAACGCGGCTTTCCCGAACTGCGCGACGGCGCTACGACGACGACGACGACTGCTATTCTCGCTTTGACGACGAAGAACGAAACATTTCTTCACGTCCTCGTCCGAGACAAACGTCGAGAGACAATAACACGCGGCTTTAAAGACGTCGACTAAAGTCAGCGCTAACGGCGCGCCGACGAAACCAAACTTCATTTTTGCAATGCACGCGTACGTCAACAACATCGTCATCGGACTGCTCACGACGCTAATTTTCGCCACCGTGTTTGATTTCTTACACGCCAACAACGTTTTCAAACACGCGCACGAGAAACACTGCGCCAACAACCCAGGCGCGTACGCCATCGCGTACACTTCCACCAACTTTGCCACGTCTTTCGGGAACTTCATGAAACATAAAATCTCCTCCGCGAACGACCAAACAATCATCGCCGGCAACCAACACGTGCACACCAATATCGCCACCGCTCGCCAAAATAACTCCCCGACTCTCCTCCGTTTCTTCATCCCAAACGATTGACTGGAAAGCGTATCCAACGCGCCTCCAATTCCCCATAAAAAGCAATGCCCGGTGACTGAACATAAACTCGTTCCTAAACCGTACGCGGCCACGCAGGTTGTATCTTCGTGGTGCGAAATCAAGCTCACGGCGAAGAGAGACGCCACGGCGGCGGAAACGTTTTGCAAACACGTCGGCCAACCGATGGAGAATATGTGTTTGGTCGCGGTTGAAAGCGATAACGATACCCCTCCTCCTCCTCCTCCTCCTCCGTTTCTTCTCTCGTCGTCGTCTGCTTCTTTTTCTTCTTCTTCTTCTTCTTCTTCTTCTTCTTCTGTATCGTCTGATTCGTCGTCGTCGTCTGATTCTTCGTCTGATTCTAAGCGACGACGACGACGAGAAGAAGAAGAAGAAGACAACGTTTTAGAACGAGACATCATGAAATCCTCCGCCGTGACTCCAAACCCGAACAGAGAGAGCGAAGAAGACATGCTCTTTTTCCTCTTCGTCTCTTCGTCTCTTCTTCTCTTTATTAAAACAACATGCCAGTATGGAGTTGATGTAAAATTCTTGTGTTTTTTTTTGTGCGAAAAAAAGCAGCTTTTTTTCTGTTTTTTCTTTTTCAAAGGAATCTTCTTCTCTTTGTCTTCTTCTTTCTCTCTCTTTTTTTGCTCTTCTCTCTCTAAAAAAGTCAAAAAAACGACTGTTTGTTTGTCCCACACACAGAAAAGAACAACAGAACAACACCAACAGACTTTTTTCTTCCTCATCTTTCGGAAAGACGAGTAATCAATCTCAATGTCTTCTTCTTCTTCTTCTTCTTCTTCTTCTTCTTCTGCTGCTGCTTTTTCTTCGTCTTCTGAGATGTACCCACCGAGAGCAGGATCGAAGCACAGCAACAGTAACGGTCGACGAAAATCTAATAACAACACCATGCGCGTGCAACTTCTCACGAATCAAAAAGAAACACAGATTCCGTTTCTTTTTGGATTTCTGAGCGCGATGGCGTTACGATTCGTCGCGAAAACGTTCTCGAGAGGATACGGTTTACCACCGAAACAAATCTTCGTGACGGATAAGTTCGGGAAGAAAAAAACCATTCGACGGTTACAAGCGAACGATTACGAGAAAGGCTTCGTGGATCTGCTGAAACAATTAACCGTGGCGCCGAAGATGACAAAGAAGAGATTCGTGAAACGTTGGCACCAAATGAGAGAAGGACCGGAGCTTTGTTACGTGTTGGAAAACGAGGAGAAAACGAAAATTCTCGCGACGGCGACGTTAATGGTGGAACGGAAATTCGGACGAAATTTAGGTCTCTCCGGACACGTAGAAGACGTCGTCGTGGACGAAGAAGCGCGAGACTCTGGATTAGGGAAGGTTATGATTGACGCGATGTCGATTATATCGAGGAACCACGTGAAGTGTTATAAAACCATTTTGGACTGCTCCGCGGAAAACGTTCAGTTTTACGAAAAGTGCGGGTTTGCCCCGAAGGAAGTGCAGATGGCGAAGTATTACACGGAAGACAGAGGGTATGGGAACGCGTCGTACTCGTACGAAAACGATAACAATAAGAAGAAGAAGAATAAATCGTCGTCGAACGACGCGAAGAGAAACGGCATCGTAAAGTTGAACAACGGCGGCGAGAACAACGGGTCTTCGACGAGCGAGAAGAAGAAAAGCGCCAAAAGACGAGTTACGTACGCGGCTGGGACCGACGAAGGGTTCGTTGGAAGTCCAGTGAAAGCGTTGAACCAAACCGTGTATTACTCGGACGATGAGTAAAAGAACACTTATTATACATATACGAATTTTTTAAAAGAACGACAACAACAACAACAACAACAACAAGAAACGTTTCCGCTTGTGAATATTACTACTACTACTACTACTACTACTGCTACTACTACTAATACTACAATTACTACTCTTTACAGCTTACCTCGAAACTTATTTCGCATCTCCTCCAACGCCCGCTTCTCGAGTTGCTTCACGCGCGCAAGCTCTCTCTCTAGCTCTTTCTTCTTTTCGTCTTTAGTCACTTCATCTTCGTCTTCGTCGGCGGCGATATCGGTCAGCAACTCTCGGAACGCTTCCTTGGCCAAATCGAATTCGTTCTCGTCGAGAAAAATGCACCCTTTTAGCATCTTACCCTTGAACGATCTCTCATTTTCCGGAATTTTCTCCAAGCTTTTCCTAGCGGCGGTGTAATCTCTCAATTTCTTTGCCGTTACCGCGGCGTTCAAGAGCACGTTGTTTCTCAAAGCGACGATCCGAGGTTCGTTCTTTTCTCCTTCTCCTTCTTCTTCTTCGAGCAACACGCGCGAGGCGAGCTGATTCAACTTTTGCGCCACGCTTTCGTACTTTTCCAACGCCTCGATGAGCATACCGTTTTTGAACAGCGCGTTCGCGTCCGTTTTCAAATCTTCGCCGTCTTTGATGCAAACGGCGACGGCGTCGCTGTACCAATTGACAATCTTATCAAAGCCCGTCAAAGTGCACTCAAACGTAACTTGCACGAGTCGAAAACCACCATCCTCAGCTTTGAGCAGATTTTGCTCATCGTCGTCTCGAGATACCAGTTTGGTTAACGTATCACTCAATACGTACGAGTCTAAATACGCGCGCACCCTTTCCTTTCGTTGTTTGAGCGCAAACGCTATCCTTTCTTCTTCTCGCACATCTACAGTCACGCGAATAGTTTCGCCAATGCACGCGGTTCGGAGCGCGGTTTCTAAAGCACGCGGCATCTCTCCCGACGCTAATCGAAACGAAAAGTCTTCGCCAATTTGATGCTGCTCGTTTTTGTCGGTGCCTATTATATTTTCAGTCCCTGATGTGGTTTTCGCGCTCGCGCAGAGATTGGAAATGTACACTTTCGTATCTTGCACGGGAGAATCGTTCGGAAAACTCTTCGACGGATCCCTCTTTTCCAGCACCGTTTTTATGACTTTTCCGTCTCCGAAACAGTCTCTCGCGCTCACCCAATCAACCAAGTGCACTTCAATCGCGACGTAGTCTTCGTAATCGTAGGAGTTGTTGTTATTTTTACGTATCGCATCGATAACCTTCCCCACCTCTTCGTGTTGCGGGAACGTGAAATCGAGGAAGCGTTCTTTGGGAACGAACGCAACCGACGTCTCCTTCTTTCGCATCGTTCTCACCAAAGCCATCACGAATCTCTCGTAGGAATCCTTCTTACTCTCGTGTCTTTTCAAAACGAACGTGTGCGCGTTACTTTTACCATTCATGTCATTTATCCTCAGCGAGATTTCTGAAAAATCCGAAGGCGTCTCCCAACTTTCGCCCGGGACCACGACCCTCTTCAAAACGGCACATCTCGATCGTCTCTCTTCTTCTACTTCTATTTCTATTCCTACTCGTGCATTTTTTTCGTCGTTGTCGTCTTTATCACGATCAGCGAATGTTGATTTCTCGTACGTGGACAGTTCGTGAATCTCTATAATCTCAAACGCTTCAACTAAACGCGCTTCGCACGCCAATTTTGCGTTCGCGTCCACGTCCTTAAAAATCTCTCTGAACGTATCGCTCTTTCTATTCATCGACGGGTGTTTGAACGCCACGTTCGATGTCATCTCAATTTTAAGCGTATCACCATCACCATCGTTCGCATCCTCCTTAGTGGTAGAGTTCGTCCTCGAAAGTCTCTCCGCCTCTGCAGCGAGCGCCAAACTCACTCCTCTCAACTGAAACCCGTCGCTCGTTCGGTTCGGATCCGCGTCTACGCGCGCCAGGAGTAGTTTCTTACTCTTCTTAAAACTACTTTTACTCCTATTACTGCTATTCATAGTATCCTCCTCTGTTGTTAAATTATCGTACAACACCACCTTCTTCTCTTTCTCGTCCGTTAAAGTCCAAATCTTCATTCTGTACGCGATTATTTTTTCTCTTCCTCTTCTTCCTCTTCTCTCCTCTTCCTCGGCCACGGAAAGTGAATTCAGACGAAAAACGCATTCGTTTTTCATCTTCGAAGAAGATCTAAAAACCACGTCTCCCGTTCGCTCGCACATCTCCAGCTCGTTTAGTATTTTCGTCTCTCTGTTTGCTCTCATTTTTGCTCTCTTGTTGTTCACATCGTCGTCTGAATCGTCGTCCTTACGCAGTGGTTTCACGAACGCCAGCGGAGATACTCGAAGGAACGAAAAGTCGTTGAAAGTCTGCCGATGCTGTTTCTTTATCAACGCGCACTTGTCGAGGAACGTTTGCATCGATTTTGAGGAGGATGTAGAGGACGTAGTGTCGGTCGCCGTCATCGTTTGAATACGAATCGGAGCAGACGATGACGACGACCAAGTGAAGAGTCTTGTTTTGTGTGGGAGGAGATGCCGAGCAAAAAAATGAAGAATTCGTCCATCATGCTTAAAGGACTGCACTAAAATACTATATATCTACTACTGAACAACAGTCTTTTCTACTATATTCTACTACGCGCATTTTATCTACTCGAGACTCTCTTCGTCGTCGTCGTCGTTTACGTCGTCTGAATCGTCGTCTAATCCTAAGAGACTCCAGTCCAACATCCGAAGCGTTTGCTGCGCAACCGTCCCGGGATTGTTCTGTTCCTGTATTTCATCCTCTGCTATTACGCGATGATTATCATCATCACTTTTACTACTCGGTCGAACGAAACTTACGAGAATATCGGTCTCGTATTTCTTCTCCAGTCTGTGCACGTACATGGATATCGTGACCGAACGAGTGGAGTCTTTGCCTTCTTGGTTTTCCTTGGAAGGGACGAGACAGTTTTTTTCCTCGGCGAAGGATATCCACTCGCACTTATTCTTTACGTAGTCGTCGTTTACGTCGTCGTCGTTTTCCTTCTTCGGCTTTCCTTCCCGTTCCTCTTCTCCGTCGTCATCTTCTTTTGGTAGCGTCAACGATAAATCTTCCATCTTCTTCATCGCCTCCTTCTTCGCGTCCTCGTTTTTGCCGTCTACGAATATCGCGCGTACGTCTGAGTGTACTTTCCTCCCAGATGAGAGTTCATACCTCCAATCTTTCGTTCTGATCGTTTTACTGTGACTATCATCATCATCCCTCGTCGTGATGTCCATCAGCTCTTTCAAGTCCTCTAAGTAAAACTTTGCCAAGTTGTCCTCTTCTCTGAACTTTTGCGAGTGTACGCCAGTCACGTCGTCTCCGACGCGTTCGACAATTTCCACGCACATCATCGACGGCTCTAAAGAATTGAAATCGCTAAACATTTCTTGGTTATCCGGCACTGGTCGGTAGTCAGAGACGTCCAGCCATTCCAGAGGGATCAAAGTTGTCATGCAGTTTCCAAAGAGTGGCACTTGTTTGTACTCTCTCTCTTCCTTATTACTATTAGCATTCGCCATTAGTATTATTGTTCTCAACTACCGAAACATCACACTGTTGTTGTTTTTGTTGTTTTCTGAAGAGAAAAAAGGGAAGCGAATTTTTTGGTCTTTTTGTGTCTTTCATTTTTGCTCCTACAGTCCTAAAATGAAGCTCATTCCTCACAAACAAGACCCACAGAAAGCATGCCGAAGAAACGTCGAGCGAACGGGAGAAACAAACCCTCCGGGGCCAGAGGACACGTAAGTTGTTTTACACGGAACGAACATTTGTTCATCTAGAATCGATCGCGAGTGTCGTTTTTATCGGTCGCGAGTGGATATTTTCCGCGCGTGAACGATTTCGAGAGTCGTTTTTGCCCCCGGCCCATTGACGTTCAAACCCAAAATGAGCGGGTTTTGGAAAAGCATTACGGCTTTGCAAAGACGACGCGACGTTTTGTGTCCATTTATTTCCATCGAAACTGACTCGAACGATATTTTTTCATCCACATTCGAACAGGTCAAGAGAGTATTTTGCGAATCTAGCGGTGCGTTGGTGCCAAAAGACAAAGCGGTGAAGAGGTTCATCGTTAGAAACATGGTTGAATCTGCAGCCATTCGCGATCTCCAAGAGGCGTGCGCGTACGAAACGTATACTTTACCGAAGATGTACAGAAAGGTGCACTACTCTATCTCTGCTGCGATCCACAGCAAAGTCGTGAGAGTGCGATCCAGAGAGGCGAGAAGAATCAGAGAACCGCCTCGCAGAGCACCGAGAAAACAAGAGAAGTAAATCTCTCCTTCACCCTTGTCGTGATTGTTGTTGTAGTATTCTAAAAGATTTTACGACAACCCGACACGATTGATGGTATGATCGCACATCCTTGTTTTGTAATGTTTAGCTGGAGAGAGTAAGAGAGTTAGAAGAAGATGCGAATGTTAATATGCTCGCGAAGTTTTAGTAGCTTGTTGTTTTAATAAGATTCGCATGTAGTTTACTATAATAAAAACGTATCAACCAAGCACTCGCGGAAGACGCGAGTTTAACTAATACTCAGCGGCGACCACGTTTGGTGATCTCAACGGCACCATTACATCGACCGTACGTTCAGCTAAGAGAGTTTCTGGCGCTACGTACTTGGGGACTCCGCCTCCAAAATCTCTGCTCACGCCGCCGTGAATAAAGTCCGCGCCGAAGATGGACCACGTGCCGATGGTTATGACCGAAATAACCGCTATTAAAGGCGCAAACGAAGCCGTGGACGTCACGGCGAGTTTCAAAAGTTCGCCCGCGCGCGTCGGAAATCCCTCTAAACCTTCGCTGTTTAGTAGTCTCGATTTTTTCAACTGGTCGTCCTCTTCTTTGTTCGCCCCGCCGTCGCCGTCCCCGCGCGGCTGCGCGAACCTCGGGGGAGGTTTTGGCGCAGCCGCCGAGTCCGACGATCCAAACGGAGATTTCACCGCTTTCGCTACGTTTGCAAACGGATTGCTACTCCTGCTGCTGCTCGTTCCTTCTCCGTTCTCGTCGTCGCTTTTTATGTCCGAAGCTTCTTTGATGCCTCTTTTTCTCAATTCCTCCGCGAACGACATCGAAACGTCACCGTTTTTTTCTTCTTCTCCTTTAGTATCATCATCATCATCATCACCGTTTGACGACGACGATTCAGACGATACTCGCACTACCACGAGAGATGATGATTTCCTTCTTCTGCTGATAGTACTGACGTTCGTTCCTCTGAATTGGATGTGTTTGTTTATGCTTTGTTGTTGTGAGTGTTGTCCTCCTTCGTGTGATGATGATGATGACGAAAGATACGAATTTTTCAACAACAAATGTTTTCGTCGTCGTCCCGTCGTCGTCGTCGTTTGATGTGAACGACAAGAAGAACAACCCCTCCTCCTTTGCTGACCACCGCAATTAAAGGAGTCAACGTTTTGTACCACGTGTTGTCGGTTTTGAGCGGCAAACATTTTGTACAGGAGTAGTTTTTTATGGGGAGCACAAAAGAGAGGAAAAAAAATCATGTGTTTTTTGTGCACAAGACAAAACGTTTCATTATTCATAGTACACGCTTTTTACGGCATCTCGACGACGATTTTCCCTTTTTTCGACGCGTCTCCCAACGCTTTGAACGCTCTTTCCACGCTCTCCAAGCCGAGGAAGGGTCCTGATTGTTCGTGTTTCGTATCGTCGTAGACTTTCACGGATAAGAAACCTTTCTCGACGAGGTATTCGATCAAATTCGTGGCGTCGAAATCGTTCGCGTTGGCGTACCCCCAATCGTATCCGATGTCGTATTGAAGTCGAGCGAAGGCTTTTTCGCGCAAGAGCTCTAAAGACGCCTGGGCACCGCCGCGAAGAACGCCGGATTCGCCTATGAGTTGCGCCATGTCGCCGTGTAAGGTGATGTACGTGCCCGTACCTTTTTTCAGCGCTTTCGCGGCTTGGAACTTCGTTTTTGCACTTCCGACGGTATCGATGGCGACGTCGAATGAAGGTTCGGAGTCATCGACGAACCGCGAATTCTTCGCCGAAAAGTTCTCGCCTTCCCTCACTTCGCTTGTTTTTCTGTCGCCGCTATTGTGGCTACTGCTACCACTACTATTGCTACTCGTTGTACTACCGCTACTACTACTACTACTACTACTGTCGCCGTGATCTTGATTCTTCATCTCTCCACCCTTCTTTTTGTTTTCGTATCCAATCACTCGCTCGACGCCAACGTCTTCCATCAACATCTGTTTGCTCGCTTTCCCGGCCGTCGCAACCACTGTCGACGCGAATCCGCTCCTCAAAGCTATCCTCGCCACGCACTCTCCAACCGCGCTCCCGCCGCCAAACACCAAAATCCTCTTTGGATCTTTCCTATCCACGCACCCGGTCGTTCTCAAGCACGCGTACGCCGTGTACGCCGCAAACGGTATTGCGCACGCCTCTTTATGCGTCAACCGTTTTGGTTTTCTCATCAACTGTTTCCGGTCGACGAGGACGTACTCCGCCATCGTTCCCGTCCTAAAATCCGCCGCCGATATCGCTCCAAACACCTCGTCCCCAATCTCAAACTTTCCTCCATCTCCTCCTCCTCTTCCCAGTTTCACGATTTCGCCGCTAAAGTCTTTCCCTAATCCAATGCCGCCTTTTCCTCCATCCAAGCGTGGAAGAAACTTTCCTAAATATCCGCGCGCGACTTCCGCGTCCAACGGGTTCACCGAAAACGCTCGGACTTTCACCAAAACTTGATTCTTCCCAATCATCATCTTTTCTTCTTCTTTGTTATTGTCGTCGTCATCGGCCCCCGAGATTATCAAGTGTTTGTTCAGCTCTGGAAACACCATTTTTGTCTTTAGCTTTGTTTCTGAAAATCCTTCTTTTTCTTCTTCTTCTTCTCCTCCGACGACGTATTCTTTCAGAGTGATTCTTTTCCCGTGGTAGTGGTAACTCCGTCGACGATTGTTGTTGTTGTTGTTAAAAGTATTCGTAGTACAATACTCATCGCGCAGGAGGTGGCGGCAACACGCAAAAGTGGCAAAGGAGGACGAGGCGCGATGACGCGTTGTCCTTATCATCATCATGCGTCTTATTCGTCTTCTTCTTTTAATGTATCTTCTTCTTCTTTGGTGACGGCAAAAAGTGACGTACGAAAGATAGAATAAGCTTAGTATTAGTATTAGTATTAAAGTGCGGTGGTAAGATAATGATGATATTAAAGACGATGAGAAGGACAAAAACGATCATCGATGCTTTACTCGGAAGCGGGCGCTTGTTCTTCTTGGGTGGTCGGCATCGGTGCCGCGCGTTCGTTCTTGACCAAGTTTTCTGCGCCTCTGACGATTTTCATGCTGACGATTTCGTCGTCAACCTTCATGTCTCTCAACAACTCTTGGTTATCGACGACGTAACCAAAGATGGAGTATCTTCCGTCTAAAATGTTCGTACCAGAAGGGGTCAACTCCGATTCTCTCAACAGAAAGAAGAACTGAGAGCTCGCGGAGTTGTTATCGGCTTCTCTTCTGGCCATGGCTAACGTGCCAAAAGCGTTGAACGGTAAGACTGGTTGTTCGCGGTACATGCCGTTTTCCTCAAACGTGAAATCGTATTCCGGCGCTTTTTTCTTCATGAACGAACTTTCAGGCATAATCTCCAACGGAACGGAGCGTTCTTTGCCCGTGGCTGGATCGATGTAGCCATCCACGCCTTTTGGCGCATTTTCTGGTTTCCCGGATTGGACGACGAAACCGTCCGATCTTTGGATTTTCATCCCGTCGTAAAATTTCTTCTGAATCAAATCCGTAAAGTTCCCAGCCGATACGGGCGCGTTGTACCCGTCCAAGACGATCGTGAGCTTACCCCCCGGAGTCACCGCGTTGTCTTTAATTTTCACCTCCATTTCAACCGTCGCTCGACCTTCTAATCTCGGCAACGTCGTGTCGTACGGCGCCGGCACTTGGTACGGAAACTCGTTCACCAACGCCTCCTCAATCTTCGTCACCAAACTCAAACACTTTTGCTGCGCGACTGGCACCTCTTGCTTATCTTTGTTCGCGACAATCGTTTGGAAATCTTGCAATTCTGTCCCTAAATCTTTCAAGTACTGTTTCACCTGGTCTTTCTTCGCCGAGGCCGTTTTGTCCACTATTTTGTTCGCGTCGTTCTTGACGATTTTCAAAGACTTGTTGACGCTTTCCTCGACGCCGGAAAATTTCACCCCCGGGACTCTCAAATCGTCCGAAATCGATTCCAACGCTTTTTGTATCTGGCGAATTTCTTTGCAATCGATCGGGAGTGAGTTTCTTAACAACGCGCGTGCGTTCGTCACCGGGTTCGCTTGTAAACCAGCGAGTTGAGATATTTGATTTTGATTATATTCGTACGCTTGCGCGACATCATCACCCACCAATGGCATCGTCGTCATCGTCAACGACACGCCCAACGCCGTCGAAAGGGAGACGATTTTTTTCGCCATCGAGTTAGTATTCTTCGTTTCGTCATCATAAGTCTTTTTCTTCTCTTCTTCTTCTTCGTTTTTGCCAGCAAAGCATTTTATTCTCGTTGATGATTTTGGTGACGACGACGACACGTGAGACGATGATGATGATGATTGTTTTTTTGTTCCTTTTAATAGTTTCGAGGCGATCGTCGTCGCCGAACAAGAGGTGGTGGTCGTAGTAAAGCTCATATTATTCATCTTTCGTTACGTGTGTGTTCAAATGTGTGTATTAATCTAAAGTGTGTGTGTAGTGTAAACACGAGAGAGGACAAAAAGTAAAGCTATTATCCTTTCTTTGTTTGATTGCTCCTCAAAGAGTGAGTGGATAGAGAGAAAAGGAAGAAAAGGAAGAAAAAAAGTGCAAAATGAGGCAGCCGCAAAGAGAAAGCACAAACACAAAGAGAGAGATGTGATGAGAGCGAAAAAAAAAGGAAAAGGAAAAGAGAAAAGAAAAGACCACTTCCAAAAAACTCCCTTCTTCTTCTTTCTTCTGTTCTTCGTTAAAAAGAGTAATCATCTTTCTCGAGGTATCTCTCTTACTCGTACACATCATACCTTTAAAGAGAGTATTAATACCATCATCGAGAACAACGACAACGATAATACCTCTACTACCAGAACGACGATTCAGACGATGTCCGACGAGAATCAAAACAATACTAATACTAATAATAAAAACGCGTTCGATTGCCTTCGCGCGATTGAGAATGCCTTTCCGAACAACGAACGGTTCACGATTGGCGATTTACACGCCATCGTTCCGGAGTTTCCCGGTGGCGTTAGTGGGTTACGACGAACGGTGTTTATTTGCGCTTCAAAGGTGGACGCGCTGGTGGAAACAACAACAACGACAGCAGCAAAAACGACGACGATGAAAGAACAACAACAACGAGAAGAAGACAAAGTCAAAGAAGAAGAAGAAAAAAAAAAATACGAGGTGGTGTTTTCCTTCCCGAGACACTGTCGATCGGTCTACATGGCGCGAGATGCCGCTTTTCGCGCTTCTTTGTTGAGAAGACGAACGTTTCGCGTGTTTTACACGTTTTTGCGCGTGAGTTTTAGCGTCATGTTGATCGTTTCGGTCGTCGTCGTCGCTTTAGCGTTGGTCGCGATGCTCATATTAGTTTTGGCAAACGGTCGTGGCGATAATCGCGGCGGGGGAGGAGGAGAGATCCCTTTGTTTATGAATCCAGGATACGGGCCTGGAGGAGGTGGAGGAGGAGGAGGTAACATGGATGGATTTTGGATGTATTTATACATGAGAGATATCATGTGGCTGTCGTATTGGGACGATTTAGAACGAAGACGCGTGTATTTGAATGGCGATATTTATAACAACGCGAACGTAGTAACTGGCGTTCCAGTCAAACCATCCAGTGGAAGAGGAGGAGGAAGAGGAGGAGGAGGAGGAGGAGACGACGACGACGATAATGGCAACAGTTACAACAACAATAATAGTAATTTTCCGGACCCGGAAATGTATCGCCGGTTGATGATTGCCGAAGAAGACGACCACGACGACGATATTGTCGATAAAAAGAAAGAGTTATCGTTCATCGAATCGATTTATGCGTTTGTGTTCGGGAGAGGCGATCCGAACGAATTTTTAGAGCACGAACGGTCGAAAGCGATATCGCAGCTGCTTCGCGCAAACCGAGGCGTCGTTTTCGCCGAGCAACTCGCGGCGTTTACGGATGCGTTCTTACTGTCGAAGAAAGATCGAAAAGGTATGCGAGGAGGAGGATCTCTTTTTTCCTCGTTCTTCGGTGAAAATAGACGCGATGTTAAGAAAGACGGCGGGTCGCGCAGTTTAGACGACCGCGAAGAGCGACAGCACGAAGGATACGTGTTGAGAATTCTGGAACAGTTTTACGGTCACGCCGAGTCCGACGATTACGGAAGATTAATATACATCTTTCCATCTTTCCAAGTCACGGCTGAAGAGAACAAAACGGACGCGCAAATCGCAAAGTTTGCGCCTCCACCAATCCCACCACCGATTTATGAAAAACAAAAGCCAGTGTTCGAGTACGGAGTGAAAGGTCCGTTAGTCGTATTCACTGGAATATTCAACGTGTTTTTGCTGTTTCTGTTTTATCGCGTCGGCGGATTGGATTTTAAAGCGCCAAGACGAACAGTCACGAGAGCGCAATTACGACGATCGATGGGAAGACGCGGCGGTCAGTTTTCAGAGTCGCAAAACAAACTCTTAAATGCGGGACCAGACGACGAGGAAATCATCATCGAGCAACCTCCAGCTCTGGTTGCTTTCTTTGAGATTTTTCCAAAGCTCGCGCAATGGATGTACAAACCGATGGTTTATTACGCCATCTTTTTCTTCGCAGTTCCGTTAATCCGAGCGTTTTTTATTCAACGAGAGAACAAAGCAATCGCGAGACGAAACGCGATACGTAAAGTGAGAGCCAAAGAAGCGTTGTTAATGTGCGTGAAGGCGTGCGAGGAGAAGCGAGACTTGGCTGTGCGTAAACAAAAACGAAAGAGCGTTTTCACCGAAAACGGGTCCGTATCGAACGTATAAAAAAATGAATGCGCGCGCGTACTAAACCAGAGAAGAGCAGCATTAAGAACGATAGCAGTAGTGGTAGTAGTAATAGTAGTAGTAGTAGCAGTATATTATATTATATTATAAGTACTTTAAAAGAATGAAGAAAGTACCTTGGAAAGCCAAGTTGATGAAGATGAAGTTGATGACCACCTTCGGACCTCCCAAAAATTCGATGAAATAATTCAACTGTCCGTATTCTGAGTTCTTCTCCATTTCATCTGCGCCGGTTAAATCGGTTCCAAAACTGGCGTAATCTTCCCCGTCTCTGTTCTCCGCGCCTAATCTGACCACAGATTGATTGAAGATGCGAAATCGATTGTTCTTTCGCAACTGAAATCCGTCCACGTACGTTCCGTTGGTCGATCCCAAATCCGTGACGTATAACTTATTTCTCTCCATTTCGAGTTGGCAATGGACGCCAGAGACGCACGGTAACGGCACGCTCACGTCTACGCCATTTCCTTTCTCTCTCCCAATGATAAAAACGTCACCGTTTTTCAAGTTGATCTTACCCAAACGTTTCTTCGTCGTCGAGGAGTCTGGCGTTAACGTCCACTTCGCGGTGCTCGTATCTGTCGCTTCCATCAAAGCCGCCGCCGCTTTCGAGGACACTCTCTCCTTGATCGCCGTGTCAAAATCTCGTTCGCCTTGCGCAGCTTTCGTCATTTGCACCGACTTGGACTTTTTCAGCATTTTCGCGAACGGGTTCGAGGTTTCCGTCGATTCTTCCTCCTTTTCTTCTTCTTCTTCGTACACCGGCGTTTGCGTCGCGGCGCTGGCTTTCTTTTCTGGTATTTTAAACTTCGGGACGGAAAACTTTGGAATTAAATTCTCCGCCGCGGATGAAAACCCTTTGTTGTTCGTTTCCATCTCCTCTTCCATCTCGTCCACGGTGTTGTCGTAGTTCACGTACTCCTCGTCGCCTTCGTCTCGACTGATGAAGGCTGGTTTTTTCATTCCTTTCTGCAACATCGTCTTGAACGGGTTCGCGTTCTCGTCGTCGTAATCCGTCGACTCTTCTGGATACATATCTTGTTCTTCTTCTTTTTCGTCATCGTCTCTGGATTTCTCCAACACTTGCGAGGCTTTCTGTTTCAAATCGTCGAAAAAAGCGGACGTTTTTACTAATCCATCTTTTTGTTCTCGTCGTCTTCGGGAAAAGGATGACAACAAAGGTGATGATGATTTTTTAATAGCGCTGTTATTAGTATTAAAGCTATTGCTCGCGCGCGCGCTCGACATCGTCGTCGTTTGAGAATTTGTGACGACGCGCATCAGTTGCATGTTTTAAAAGGGTTGTCTCGACGCGCTTTTAAAGCGTAGGAATATTGTTGTTGTTGTTCTTGATGTTGTTGAAGAAGATGAAAGATGAAAGATATCTTTCGCTCTCTGTACCACAAAATATATGTGAGGTGGACGGAGATAGAGAGATTTGGTGGGAACGTTCCCACAAAAAAAAACACAAAAAAAGGCCACGACGCGACAACAACCAAGTTGACAACAACACAAAAATCGACTGAATCGACTGACTGTCTTTTTTGAATTCGCTTGCGTTTCCTCACACAAACAAAAAAAGAGGTTTGAAAAACAAACATGTCGTCGTCTTGCGCGCAACACCAACAATTGTCGTCGTCGTTCAGAGGCCGCGTCGGGAAGACCTCTTCTTCTGCCTCGTCATCGTGCTCGACTTCTTTTTCTTCTTCGAGAGGAGGAGGAAGAAAAGCGACTTTAAAGTGCTTCGCGAGTGGGGCGATTTCAAAACCGTGGGACGTCCAGAAGCCCTGTAAGTTGGTTTTGGAAGACGGGTCGGTGTGGCAAGGGAAAGCGTTCGGGGCGGACGGGACGAAAGTTGGAGAGGTTGTGTTTAACACCTCTCTGTCCGGGTACGTTTACTTCTCTCTTTTACTTACTCTTTTACTCTTTTACTCTCTCTTTATATGTTCTCATCGCGCTTTCGTCTCGTCGTCGTCGTGTGATGCGTGAAAAGAGAGAGAGATCGGCCGCCCAAGCAAGCAACGTTCAAATCTTCCTTCTCATCAAAAACAAAACAAAATATTTAAAAAATTTCCTCGAATACTGCTGACAATATCATCTTCTTTGTCTTCTTAACTCTTCCTTCCTCGTATTCATATTTGAACAACAACATTAACAACAACAGATACCAAGAAATCTTGACCGACCCGTCCTACGCCGGTCAGTTTGTGTTGTTCACGTGCCCGCACATCGGGAACGTCGGCATCAACCCGCTCGACATGGAATCGACGAAAGTGCACATGGGCGCTACTCTGGTCAGACACGAAGCCTTGAACGTATCGAACTATCGCTCGACGCAAACGTTGGACTCGTACTTGAAAGAGCAAGGCGTTATCGGGATTTCCGATATCGATACGCGCGCGATCACGGTGAGATTACGCGAGAAAGGATCGTTGAATGGCGTGGTCACGACGGATATGAGCATCTCGGACGACGAGTTGTTGAAAATGTCCAAAGGCTACGATATCGTCGGTAAGGACTTAATCGGTGAAGTGTGCGTGAAAGAACCGTACAAATGGGTCGACCCAACCGCGAGCGAGTGGGAATTCGCGGAAAAGGCGAAGAGCAACAAGGACAAGTTCAACGTCGTTTGCTTTGATTTCGGCATCAAGAATAACATCATGCGCCGATTGGCCTCGTTTGGTTGCGATTTGACCGTCGTGCCGGCAAACTACTCCGCCGAAGACGTCATGAAGTTGAACCCGGACGGGATATTGTTTTCCAACGGACCTGGAGATCCTTCCGCTGCCCCGTACGCGGTTGAAAACTGCAAGAAGTTACTCGGCAAAGTCCCGGTGTTTGGCATTTGCATGGGACATCAAGTTTTGGGACAAGCCTTTGGCGGCAAAACGTTCAAGATGAAGTTTGGACACCACGGAGGTAATCACCCGGTGAGAAATGAATTCACCCAAGCGGTTGAGATTTCCGCGCAAAACCATAACTTTGCCGTGGATTTGAACTCGTTGCCGAAAGAGGTGAAAGTTTCGCACTTGAACTTGAACGACGGCACGTGCGCCGGCATGGTTTGGGAAGAAAAGATGGCCATGACCATTCAATATCACCCGGAAGCGAGTCCTGGACCGCACGATTCCGATAACTGCTTCGCCCAATTCGTGGATATGATTAGAGCAAACAAAGGCATGGCCGTTTCGCGATAACAACAAAACATTTTCATCTTCAGAAGCATCATTAATAATCGTTGTTGTTAATATTATATTTTTATTCTCATTTTCACATTTGTTCTTGTATCTGAATGAGACACTCATCAGACAGAATTCTTCACTCAATAACACATATACTTCCGCCGCTGAGAACAACAACAATTAAAACAACAACAACAACAACAAAAACAAAAACGCGCAAAGAAGCACATTAACGAGAGAGTTTCAGAGAGAAATGAAGAGCGCGATGTCACTCTCCTCCTCGAAAAAGAAAAAGAATAACAGCAGCATCACAACAACATCAACAGATTCATCCGTGGAAAACAACAACGTGAACGACGACGACAGAAATCTCGCACCAACGAAAACTTCTTCAATTATGAATACTCAAAAGAACGTCCCGAGAGTGCAATCCTCGGACGCTTTCTTCTTGGGCAAAGGTGACTTTCTCAAAGTCGGCGAGGAACCGTTTCAACCAGATCCAGACGATCCATCTATTCGGCCGTTTCGAAGTGGATTTGAGCTGGATAAGAAATCGTTCGAACAAAAAGACGTTGAGTTTTTGGATTCGCCGAACGAACAACGACGACCGAAAACGCCCGAGCAGTTGATTTCTCTGCAAAAGCAAAAGAGCTCGATTTTGCCAGCTTTGTTGAATTGTTCTGGGGTCGTTCAAGACGCGTGCAATGCCATCGTGGACGACTCGTTCAATCGATGTTTTCAAATGAAAGACCAAAGGCCGTGGAACTTCAACTTTTACTTGTACCCTCTGTGGGTGGTTGGTTTTGTCATCAGACACTGCATTTTACTGCCGTTACGATTCACGTGGTTGGTCTTATCGTTAGTTCTGTTCTTCTTGTTGTTCTTTATCGTCCATTACACTTTGCCGGAAAAGAGAGCGCAAGTGGTGAAGAGAAAGTTGTTGGAGTATTTAGCCGCGGCTTTCGTCATGTCGTGGACGGGCGTGATTAAATACCACGGACCGAAACCAACGAGGAGAGGCGGGTGCGTGTACGTGTCCAATCACACGTCCATGATTGATTATCACGTGGTCGCGCAAGTGTCTTTGTTCGCGTGCATCATGCAGAAACACCCCGGGTGGGTTGGGTTTATTCAAAACACCGCGTTGAAAGCAGTCGATTGCATCACGTTTAATCGAACCGATATCAAAGATAAACAAGCGGTATCGAGACGATTGAAAGAACACGTCAGAGATCCCACAAAGTTACCGCTGTTGATTTTCCCAGAAGGCACGTGCGTGAACAACGAGCACTGCGTCATGTTTAAACGAGGTGCGTTTGATTTAGGCGTCCCGGTATGTCCAATTGCGATTAAGTACGATAAAACCTTCGTGGACGCGTTTTGGAACTCTCGGAAACAAAGCTTTACCGCGCACTTGATAAAATTAATGTCCTCGTGGAGCGTCGTCGCGGACGTTTGGTTCATGGAACCGCAAACTATTGGAGAAAACGAAACGAGCATAGAATTCGCCGAACGCGTTCGGGCGATGATTGCGAAAAAAGCCGGCTTAAAAATGGTCGCTTGGGACGGAATGTTGAAATATTATCGACCGCATCCTCGCGAACGCACCGCGAGACAGAAAATTTTCGGCGAAAGATTTCAAACCATTCTCTCCACCCTTGGGTTCTACCATCACAGTCACAGCAGTCGAGAGATGAGTTACTCCGAATGATGATAGAGAATATTAATAATCAAACACACGTAGCAACACAAACATATAGTAGAAAAGAGAGTTGTAAAAATAAAGCATATATATAAGTAGCAGACGACAAGCGTAACTTCATCACAATGCCGGCGCGCGTGCGCGTGTCTAACTACATTTCATATCATTGAGGCAGAGCGGCAGTCGCTTGTATCTCCACTAACAGTTGCACGCCTTCCTGTTTATACACCATGTTACTCTCCACGCACGCTCGCACCGGTTTCCCATCTTTGATCCACTCGTTGTATACCTCGTTCATCCCCGCGTAGTCGTTCTTGATATCTTTCACCCAAATCATGCATTGCAACAAGTTCGTCTTATCCGTCCCGGCGAGCGTTAACAACTGGTCGATTTTATCGCACGTTTCTTTCGTTTGCGCTTTGATATCCGGGCCTCCGCTCCCAACTTGACCGCTTAAATACACCGTGTTGTTGTGAATGACAATCTGCGACAATCGTGGATCTTCCGGGCCGAGTCGCTGGATGTTGTTGTTTGCGTTCGATTGTGTCGTAACACTCATCGTTCTCGTTCTCGTTCTCGTTCTCGTTCTGAGCGACGATGATGATGATTGTTTTTTCTTCACGACGACGAATCCGACTTTTGACGACGAAGAAAAAGAAGGAGAAGTTACGGCGAACATTTACGTTGTTGTTGTTCTCGTTGTCGTCGTTATATCTGCCGTCGTCGGCTTACTTTGAAGAGTCCAACAGAAAGAAACTCGCCGCGCGTAAATAATAAGTGAGGAGACTTCTGAGTAAAAAGTCCGTATCTTTTCCATTAAAAACAAGACACACTTCTTTCACCTGCGAAGAAGAACGATGACGACGACGATGACATTTTCGGCAGCTACTGCTCGCGATGAATCGTCGCTGAGAACGAGAAGACATCATCGTCGTCGCACAACATTGAATAATACTAAACCATCATCATCATCATCATCGAGAAGAAGAAGAAGAAGAACAATCATCATCACGCGGAGTTTTTTTAACAACAACAACAACAACAACAACAAGAAAGAAGAAGAAGACAGCGGAGACTTCATCACCAACTTAGTTGGGAAACTCTTCCCGGAGATGTTAGAGGACCCAGAACCAGCCGGGTTGAAACGAATGACGAGAGAGGAGTGGCCGGACCAATGGCCGGCGAATTGCGAGGCGTTTTTAGAACCGATGTCTGATATCGACGATACGAGAGAGTTGCGTTTAGTTCGAAGAGTTCTGAAGCAGACGCAAATGGAGTCGAAAAGATTGGGCATCGCGTACGACGCGGAGACGCACGGATGGAGTGGGTCGAGTTTTCACACGCAATTAGATGGACAAGGGTGCGGTTTGTTAATAGCGGAGACAACCGACGGGGTGGTGTTTGGCGGTTATAATCCTAAAGGTTGGATCGGATACGGAGAGTGGGCGGACGCAATCAGCGCGTTTTTGTTCGTGTACGCGAGAGGTACGAAAGAGAATCCAACGAAGTGCGCGAAAATCGGAGGCAGCGGAATGGCAATCATCGACGAGGCGGGTAAATCGCCTCAATGGGGACCGGATGGTTTGAAAATCCAGCTCGAATCGAAAATGGCCGCGAGTCGACTCGGCACGTACTACGGCAATGACTCAGACCCGGACGTTTCGACGAGTTTATTCGGTACGGTTGGAGGTGGCAGAGGATCGTCCAAAAGTACGACCGTGCGCTTGAAGAGTTTAAGAGTGTACGTGAAACTCGAAGACTCGGAATTGGAAAAGAACTACAAACCAAACGCGTTGCAGTTTCAAGAAGGCGAGCTCGAGAAACTCAGAGAAAACGATTGATAAAATTTTGAGAGTTTCGTTCAAATTGAGTTGTATTATTAATATTGACAGTGCTTTTGTGCGTGTTGTTGTGCGGCGCGCGTACGATTGTCTCTCCTATTATGTGTTGATGATGGTATAAATAATATTGGTAATTTTTTTTTACAAAGAGACTCATCTTGCGTGAGAGGACTTATCTCTCTGCTCTGTTTTCACGTATCATACACACACGCAATAAATAATGATATTGTTTTTTATGTTTTTTTTTAAAGGAAGAACAACAACGCTTTCGAAAATATTAAGCCTTGGAGTCGAGTTCTTTCTCGAAGTTGTACGCGTTTCCGCCGTGGTGGGAGGTGTCCAAACCAACTTCTTCCTCTTCGACGGGAACGCGAAGCATGCCGGCGTACTTGAGCACGCCGAACAAAACGGAACTGGTGAATCCGACCCAAGCGATGATGGCGAGAACGCCGGCGATTTGGTTGCCGAGTTGTTTACCGCCGCCTCCGTATAAAGCGCCGTAGTCGTCGGCACCGCCTTCGGCTCCGTAGTCGTTCAAGACGTACTTTTGCTTGGCGAATAAACCGGCGGCGATGACGCCCCAAGCGCCGCAGGCACCGTGGACGGAAGAGGCATCGAGCGGATCGTCGATTTTAAGCTTCTTGAGAAGCGCGCTGAAACCGTAATAGATGGCTGCACCGATCGCTCCGATGAGCGCAGAGGCCCAGGGTTCGATTACGACGCAGTTACCGGTGATAGAAACGAGTCCGGCGAGGATCCCGTTACACATCGGCCCGACGTCCAAAGACTTTGTGAAGCCGTAGTGGATGCAAAGCGCCGTGACGCCGCCAGCCGCGGCGCCTAACGTCGTCGTCACAGCAACACGCGCGGCAGTTTCCATGTATTCAAACGCGAGCGTACTGACCGGGTTGAAACCGTACCACCCGAACCAAAGGATAAAGGTACCGAGCGCGACCAAGACGGAGGAGTGACCGGGCATATCGATGCACTCTCCCGAGGGAGAAAATCGACCAGTTCTCGGACCGAGAAAGATAGCACCGACGAGCGCAGCTACGCCGCCAGTCATGTGAACGATCCCGGAACCGGCAAAGTCAATCATACCGTTCGCGCCGAGATACGGCTCAGTGCCGGTCCACGGAGAAAGCCAACCGTGGGCACTCCAGCCCCAGTTGACGACGACTGGATAAATGACTCCAGTTAAGGCAGCCGTGTACGCTAAATACGCGCCGAATTTGCACCTCTCGGCGACGGCACCAGACACGATGGTCGACGCAGCAGCTGCGAACGCCCACTGAAACATCCACTCGGCATAGTAATGGCCAGAGCCAGCGTTCCCGAGTGGCGCGAGCTCCGCCGCTTTGTTCATAAAAACATCCGCGCCGTTTCCGACGAACCCGTTACAGTCGCTGCCGCCCTTACACGACTCCTTTGTCCCGTCCTTTTTCCCGTACGCGAGGTGGTACCCAATAAAATACCACACGAGCGCGCCGAGGCACCCATCCATTAGGTTTTTAATCAGGATGTTTTTCGTGTTTTTCGCGCGAACTGATCCGGCTTCGAGAAGCGCGAATCCAGCCTGTTAAAGTTTAATAACACGACGGTTCGTGGTTGAGAAAGAGAGTCAGTCAAAATGTCAAAAAAGTTTTTTTTTTCTTTCGAAAAAGTCAACCACAAAAAAATTTAAATTTTGCGGAAGACTGAAAAACAGTTGCAAAACGACGCTTCAATCGCCTTTTTGAGCACTTTTTTTAATATCTCCCGCGAAACGACGCAATTTGTACGGAAAAAAAAAAGCGGATGATACGAGATGAAGAGGAAATCATCGCTTACCTGCATCAAAAACACCATGTACGCTCCGAGGAGCAACCACAGAGTGGTTAAGTTGCTTAAATTTGTATCGGCATCCGTCATGATGTCGTTGTTGTTCTCGTTCGTTGATAATAAATTTTGTTAATTCTTTTCCGTGTCTGTTCGTTACACAATTATGAATTGTTGTGGATAATGATCATTGAGAAGAGTTTATGCACGCGCGGGTGTGAGTAAAGAAAGAAAGAAAGAAAGAAAGAGAAGAAGAGTGTTCTTCTTCTTCTTGAACATCATTTGCGCGAACGACTGCAGAGAGAGAAAAAGACGATGCGCGCGCGTACCTGCAGTGTGTGTAAATGCTGCTTGTGCGGAATGTATAAATATTAATGACGTTTTCTGCAGAAAAGACGCAGTGAATGCACTATTTGAAACCGCTTTTTTGAAACGACGGAAGAGAAGAGAGTTGACTTTTTTTTTCCACCACAAACGAGTTTTCATCTCATCTCTCTTTTTTCGAGAAGAAGAGATGAACGGAAAATTTTCGTCAGTCAGTTCGCAAAAATTAAAAAAACTTGTCTGTGGGTGTCTGGAGGACAGAGGAGGAGGAGGAAAGAGAGAGAGAGAAAGACTTACAAAAAACAACACAAAACAGAAGGAAGAGAGAGAAGGAAAAAAGAAAAGAAAAATTATGCGTCTTCAACGTCGGTGTGGGTCGTGCGTGAAGAAGGTGATGAACACCTTAACGTCGACGACGACGACGGCTGTGGGAGGAGGAGTATCTTCTTCTTTGTCTTCGCGGAGAAGAAGCTCAGTCGGAGGCGCGTTTCTGTCGTCGTCGATTCTCGAAGAACAACAACAACAATTTCAACAACGTCGATCGATGGGTCTTTTTGCATCTTCATCATCGTCTTCTGCTTCTGCTTCGGGGTTGGTAGGGAAAATGAGACTGATGTCTACTTCTTCTTCCTCGGATGATGGTGATGGTGACGGGAACTTCAAAGAGAGCACGTCAGTAACAACAACAGAAACAGAAGGAGGAGATACGTCCACCTCTCAAGAAGAAGAAGAGAAGGAGGAGGTGAAGGCGAAGAGCGAAAGCGAGAGTTTAAGTGCGGCTACGACGACGACGACGACGACTTCTACTTCTACGCCGCAGAAGCGAACCCTTAAAAAATTCGTTCCAATGTTCAAACGTGCGAAAGAAGAAGGCTTAAAAGACGACTCGGGGCATCTAGGTTTACGAAACCTTCCGCAAGGCGTCGCCGCGAACGATCTCAGGAAATTGTTCTCCAAGTTTGGCGAGATTCGTTCGGTGAAGTCTATTCGCCCTGACGGTGAAAAACCGAGAGCGCATATCCGATTTCGATCTTTGGCGGATGCCGAGAAAGCGTTGGAGGCGTTACGAAGCGAGGAAGGAATTATGATTGGACCGAGTAAGACGCCCGCGGAGATAAAATGGGAAGGACGGCTTAAACGAAAAGAAGAAGGAGAGGCGGCTGGCGAGGGAGAGGAAACCTCACCCTCTTCCGAAGAAGATGTTGTTGGCGGCGACGATAAGAATCACGACGGCATGAGAAAGATTAAAGGAGAAATATACGATCCAACGAAGCCGAAGCAAAGTGAGGTTGTGGCTGAAATGCGACGCGAGAGGAAAGAGGGCTCGTATGTGGTTAGAAACACGAGGATCGTAAATACGCAGGAGTCTGAACCTTTAATACGAACAGTTCAAGAAGAGAAGGAGGAACAAACGAAAATGGTGGTACATAAAGATCCTCTGGAAGGTATTGATACGTCGGGCATGACCCCGTTAGAAATTCGAAAGTTGACTTTGCAAAAAAGACGCGAACAACGCCAAGAACACTTTGCGAAGCAAAAAAGAGTAGCAGAAATGAAACAGAAAGTCATGAAGGATATGAGAAGCGAGCGTCTAGCGGATGGAGCCATGAAAGCGAGAAGTTACGTGCCACGATACAAAAGAGACGGGGATGGGAATGCGCTCAGTGCGAGTGATACCGATGTCTCGTTGCCTTCGTTGCAAGTTCGCGACCAAAGAACACGAAGAGCCGCAGCGTTTGGTGGAAAAACGTTTGAACTGAGAAAACGTAACGCGGCTGCAGGCGCGGGGCAGCAGCAAGGTAGGCGAGAAAAGAATCCCGAAAACGATCGCATAAAGCGATTACTTCGGGAACGTGTTGATGCGGCAAAGAAGATGCAGACGGATGGTGTTGAACTCGACTACGACGTCGCCAGACTCGAGAAGGACATGCAGATGCGATTCGGTGAGTATACGAGTTGGCCGGTGGGTATGGACCAGAAACCGTGGATTTTTGGTGAAAAGGATCCAAACGAAGACGTATCACCGGGAGATTATTTAGATTCAAAGAAGGCTTTTGTGATGGAGCAATTGAACTTGACCTCAGATTCGCAATATGAAAGTTTAAAGAAGGATTCTTTGGAGGAGTTTGAAAAGATGCTCGCGAAGGAGAAGTATCGAACGGAATCATTCGGAGAATCGCCGGCGGAGGATGTCTTTGAGCACAGAAAAATCATGTTTGATATGGCTCACGGAGCCGTCGACAACGAAAAAAATCCTTTGCATAAGTTTGCGCAAAGAGCTGCGTCCATTTTGGATGCCAATCCGGGATGGAGTTTCGGTAAGAAGAAAAAACTTTTCGATCGATTATCGATCGATGCCAAACAGTTCGACGATTGGGAAGAAGAACAAGATGAAAGTAGCACGAACCAGAAGCAATAACTAGTTTACAAATAGAACGCAATTAGCACCTCGTAGTCATTCAGCAATGTTTTCGTAATGAGAACTTTGATTAAATAGAATAAAAAAGTATTACTTAATAGTAGTATAATAATAAAACATTTGTACAGGGGGGTGACTTCCGGGAGCGCACTCATTTATTTACTCAGCAACGAGCGAACGGAAAACTTTTTGCTCCCAGGAGCTTCATTAACCAAACCACCCTCGATATCTCTACTTTTTGGCGACATTTGTCCCGTGGTAGAAACTGCATCGCTTGCACCATAGCTAGATTTCGTTTGAATACCGAATCCACCAGTTTCTTGGGTGGAGGAAGCCCCTTTCCCGTTGGACGCTTCTCGGAAAAACGGAGCTTTTGGATCAAACGTAATACCGTGGTTGAACTTTGGCCCGTATTTCTGCGCGGTTTCCACCAAAATTGCCAACGCACAAACCGTCAAGCACACCGCACCGAGCATTTTATACGAGGAGGTATCAAACGCATCCAATTGTTCCCGCCGTGACTTCGGCGTCTCCTGTTCGAGAGCTCCCATCGCCGCCTCATCAGTGTCTTCGTCATCATCATCTCTCGCAGCGGAGACTTTCTTCGAGGATCTAGAAGCGTGTTTCTTATCAAATTTTCTGCCTTCGCGTTCAGCTAATACATCCTCGTAATCATCCGACTCCGAGTACGAAGAGCTCGATGCTACGGTGTCGTCTGATGCCGGAGAAGAGGAAGTCCAACTGCCAAACAACCTCGCAAAAATTCCTTTCTTCTCCTCCTCTGGAACGTGCTCGTACTCGTCGTAGTCACCATCGTCGTGATGCACGATAATTTTCCCGTGCTTTCTACTCGATGGTTTCTTGTTCAGCTTTTCGATTTTTCGAAGAATCGCTTGTCGTTCTTTTTCTGCCTCCGCGCCGTCTGAACTCTCCGTGATCAGAGGCTTGACCGATTGTTCCGAAGCTTTGTTGTTTACAACACCGGCTTGGGGAGTAAACTTCTTCGAGTGATCGCTAACATCCATCGGGACGTCGACTGAAGTCGACTTATGCTTGCCGAGTGCCGGTAATACGGTTGAAATCCAAGATCTCTTTTCTCGCGGTGCGCCCAACGTTGGAATCGCCAACGGAGGTTTCGGCGCCAACTCTTTCGGTACGCACGTGGAAATCGGTCCGACGTTGATAACACCTTCTCGATCTCTGCAAGTGTACCTATTGTTAAAAGCCCAAGCTCCATCGAAGATTCTTCCCCACTCGCCATTCTGAACAGCGTCGGCAGCCAAACCCTTCCACGTGTGAATCGGTTGCTGGAAATTCTTCGCTCCGGTGAACATGTAAAACATGTCTTTGACCTTGCGAACATCCCAACGCTCCAACGGTTGATTGAAATCTTCGGCGTGCGCAAACATCGAACGCATGGTCGTAACGTGTGACACATCCCAGTTAATAATATCCTTGTTAAATCGACTCGCTTTTTGGAACATATTCGACATATCCGTCACTTTGCTCGTGTCCCAGGCTCCGATAGGTTGGTTAAACGAGGTCGCACCTTCGAACATGTTATTCATGGTAATCACGTTACTCGTATCCCATTTCGTAATGTCTGCGTTAAAGTCTTTGCGATCTTTGAACAGATTTTCCATGTTGCGAATTTGACTTGTGTCCCAGTTTGGCATAGTGCCTCTTCGAGAGGTCTTCGCGTATTCATGACATTGACCATCAACCGGTGCTTCCTTCAAACAATCTTCAATACCAGCTTTAAACCAGTTGCATCCAGACACTGGCCCGTGAACGGACATGCCTGGGCACGAGAAACTTTCGAGGAAGTTCTGCGCGTCCTCAAAAATTTCGTGCGCAGCAGCTTCCGCTGCTGGACCTTTCCACAGCGACAAGTCAAAGTTGAAACTTTGCGCATGTTTGAACATGTACGACATGTCCGTAACTTGTCCGACATCCCAATTCCCAACATTTTGGTTGAATTTAAGCGCCGCGTAAAACATACCCGTCATATCTTTCACATTCTTCGTGTTCCACCGACTTAAATCTTGGTCGAAGGTTTGCGCTTCGTAAAACATGTGCTTCATGTTTGTTACCTGCGAAACGTCCCAGTTGGACAAGTCCTGGTTAAATTGCCTCTTGTACATAAAAGCACCGGCCATGTTCGTCACCTTCGACGTGTCCCATTCAGAGATATGCCCGAAGTACGAATCCGTGCAATCACCTTCCGGAGACTGACGAAAGCACGCGGCCAAAGCAGTTTTGAATTGCTCCGGGTGCGAGAATCCGGGGTGGTTCGCCACCGGTTTCTGTCGTTGAGCGCTGCCGAGCATATCGACATCCGTGCGATCGACTTTCGGCTTGTCGTGAACGCGAGGATAGTCGTAATCGATAGAACCGTCTGGTTTTCTGTGCGTAATTTTTTCGACCGAAGCAGCTTGTTCCTCGTCCATCGTCGACGCTTTTTCTTTCGCGAGCCACGGATTGACGTCTTTTTTAGGCACGACTTTTTTAACCGCGTTTTGCTCCTCCTCGAGATCGTCGTCGATGATTTGTGCACCTTCTCCAGCTTTTGCAACGTTGTCTTCGTCTTTCCAGAAGCCTTCGTCTTCGTCGTCTTCGGAGACTTTCTTTGCAGGTGCGGATGATGACGCAGTAGCCGCACCGACAGACACAGACTTTTTGGCGTTCGGGGCAGTCATTCCCGCCGATTCCTTCACGTCGTCGTTGTCGTCGCCCAAATTCTCTAAATCTTCATCCTGAGACGGCCAAAATGCTTTTGGAGCTTCCTCCGCTTCATCCACTTCCACGGATTCTTGCTGTTTCGGTTGTCTTTCTTCCGCTTGCTGTTTAGGAGACGACAAACTTTTACCCTCGGTGACGAAAACATCCTTTTCCTCCTCGAAGCTCGCCGGCTGTTCCATTTGGACATTTTCCACTCGGCGTTGCTCTTGTCGTTCGTTGTTATTGTTGTTGTTGTTATTATTGTTATTGTTATTATTATTATTGTTATTGGTGGTGGTGGTTTGAGCAAGCGCCTTTTGTACGATCAAGTCTGCTTTCATCGTCGCCTCCTCGAGCACTTTCTTCGCGACGCCTTCCGCTTTCTTCTTGGCGTTTTCAACGACGCGATCGACAATTTTTTGCGCGTGTTCGTCCGCACTCAGCGCATTCGCCGCATCCTGGTGAATATCTTTATTTTGTTGTTGTTGTTGTTGTTGGCGTTGTTCTTGTTGGCGTTGTTCTTGTTGACGTTGCTGGCGCTGTTTCTCTTCCGCCCGCGCTCTTGGATCCGCGAGCGCATTCGCCGGTACCGGCCAGCTCCCGCCCTCGTCGTTGTTGATCGTGTTGCCATCGCCATTTGAAGCACCATTATTCACAGTAAAAACATTAGCATTCTTCTTCTTACTCAACTCTTCTCGCTTCTCTCTCTCCGCGTCTTCTCTTTCCTTTTTCTCATCCTTCGAGCGTTGCATTTCTTTCGCCGCTTCTTGTTTCGTTTGCGTCAAAGACTCCTCCAAAGCTTTCTTTTCCCTCGCGGTCGCTTTCAATTCTTCCAAAAGCATCTGTTTTTTTACCACGGGGAGTAAAGCCTCCTCTTTGTTGTTACCGTTTGTGTTGCTCAAAGTCGAACCTCGCTTCGTCGCTGTAATTTGTGGAACGCGTTGTTCTTCTTCTTGTTGTTGTTGATCAACTTTTATTTCTTCTTCTTCTCCGGTTGCTGCGAACGTCCCGTCGTCCGGGGTCCTCTCGTTGCTCGTGCCGTCCAAAACCACCGGCGAGTCGTTACTCGTGGTGGTCGTCTGAGCCGCGCTCGCGATGTTAGCTCCACCAGACCACGCGTGTGCGTCTTTCACCAATCCCCCACTGGCCGCGGCGAGGACACAGACCGCCCCGACCGCAGATTTCATCGAAATCATCTTCAACGAAGGAAACGACGACGACGAGGATGCTCTTCTCGCAGCAGCGGCAGTTCTTTTCTTTCTTCTTCTGTGATGAGCCTTCATCATCTCGTGTGCTTCTTGCGCCTGCGAACCCAAACAGAGAGAGAGAGATATGCTCGTACTTAAAAGTGTGGTAAAGTCTGTTTCTCACTGATGGATGTGATTTATTCTTCCTTCTTTTCGCCGCGGCCTCTTCTCCCTCAAATTTCTCTCCTTTTTTCTTCTTTTTGAGTTTTTCTTCTTTTTTGTCTCTTCTTTTTCTTTTGTTTTGTTTGTTTTTCAAGCATCGAGCGAACAAATTTTTGATAGCTGGATTTTGGAAAGACGGGAATGAAATAACACCAAAACGACTCGAACTTTCATGAGTACTGATACTCATACTAATAATACTAATAATACGAACGCGGGGGCAAAAGAGATGTCTGATGAGAATCGTCGTTTAGCCTCTTCTTTGTCTTCTTCGTCTTCGTCTTCTTACGACGACGAGAACAAAAACGAGAAGAAAGAAGAAAAGAGCGCGACGATGAAGATGAAGGAGTCGACCAACTTTGAACGACGACTGAGAGAGACGCAAAAAACTTTGGTGAAAGAACGCAGGCAGCGAGAAATCACCGAGGCGGTGTTGGAAGAAACGACGAGAGCGTTGGACAGCGTGAGACGAGCGTCGATCGTTTTAGCCGCAGGAGCAGCGAGTTTTAAGACGACGACGAATGGTGGAAATGGCTCCAACACCAACGTTCAGCCCGCGTCTGCATCGTCGAATGCGACTTCGAGTGTTAAATTTATGACCGTCGGACGAACGTTAAAAATCCTCTCGAACGGAGGTAAAGGCGCGGAAGAGACGATTGAGGATTTACTGAGCGAAATCGAACGGTTGAGGAACGAGTTGGAGACGACGTCGCTGAAATACGACGAGCAAGACGCGGAATTAGCGGCGACGAAACAACAACTTCGAGCGAAAGAGGCGTATATTAAAGATCGAAGACAAAACGTGGTGGAGCTGAAGATGGACATACGAGAGGTGACGAGTGACGAGCAAATTGAGTTCATAGATAAGACGAGAGAAGTGTTGAAGGCGGCGGTGCATTCGAGTTTGCAGATTGAACAGCTCAAGAAAATGGATCGCAAAAGGACGCAAGCGCTGGCGAAACTGGTCGAACACATGCAGATGCAACGAGACGCTTTACAGTTGAAGTTGAACGATTTAGGATTTAAAGACACGTCGGAAGATGACGCCATACACGAGGCTATGATTGCGAAAAAGTTTCACAACGCGAACGATGGTGGGAAAGAAGAGCCGGTGAAAACGCCGAGCGGGAAAACTTTTTACGTCACGCGAATGAAAAGCTCCTTATACGAACGCCTGTTTGGAATTCATATTTAAGAAGAAGAAAATTTAGATTTAGATTTAGAGAGGTAGCAGCAATAGAGTATTTAACAACACGTATTCAATTACAACACGCACGTTGCGTAAATCACCGCGTGCGTCGCTTGCAACAATAAACTCGAAAACGCCGTGCTCGGGTACTTGTTCCAACAATACTCCAAACACAACATGATGCCGCCGTTCCTCATGCATTCGAAAATCATATTAATATTACCTTTACGATGTATCAACGACGTCCGATTGAATAAAATCAACGGTAATAAATTGAAATACCACGAGTAAAACTGATAGTGCAGACTCCGAGCGCACAAAACGCCAATAAAATTCCCTTGCGCCAACATCAGCGCCGCGTCGTTTTCACTCGGATACTTTATTCTTTCCAACTCTTTGTCATTATCATCATCTGAGCCACTCTTTTTGCTATTCCTATTTTCTATTCCACTTCTTCTTCTTCTAGTACTACTACTACTGCTACTACTTTTACCACGAAACGCAGACGAAATATCTCTCTTTGCGATGCGAAAGAAGTTTCCAAAGAAATCCCAAAAGAACCTTTGCTCCTTTGCTCCTGGAGGAAGATTTCGTCGCCGGAACCATTTTCTGTGCGCGGCGACGAAAAGCGCCGCGACGTGCACCGAGAGTAATCCATGCGCCAATTCTTTCGAAACGAAACAATCTTCGCTCAAAAATTTAAAGTTCACCGTCCATTTATACGTAAACACGCGCGTCAGCTCAAACGCTCTCGCCAGATAACTCTTCGGAAACGTCAACAGAAACGGCAGCGCTAACGCGACTTGTACGCCTACGAAAACTATTACGCATAAAAATATCTCCCACAGGGTCTGTCCGTATCCGACTAAAAGCACGAGCGCCGGTGGAAGGTACAACAACGCGTTCATCTTAATCGAAGTTGCCACGGAAAGCCACGCGAAACCTCTCAAACACGCGCGTCCATTATTTGTCGTCATCTTTTCCTTCTTCTCCTTCTCCTTCTTCGCGCCGTCCATAAACGCCAACACCGCCAAGTGACAGAAAATTGTGCACACGCCGTCGTTGAACATTCTCAGCGTAAATATCGAGTGCATCCGTTTACTCAAACACGTCGCCGCGTAAAACGCAATCGGCACTTTCCCACTTCTTTGCAAAATACGCAGAGCTAACCACTGATTAAACACGTACAAAAACGCAAACAAAACTTGCGCGTTTCTCACTTCTTCTCCTGTTATCCACCGTATGAAGCCGTAACAGTAGACAAATCCGGCTGGATACACCAAAGGTCCCGTGTGTCCTCCTAGCTTTCTGTAATCGTACTCTTTGAACTTGAAAAATCCGTCCACTTCTTCCCCGTACGCGATCCAATCGATTTCCGTGTAACTGACGTATTTTATGATCAAAAGACTCAACGCAAGTTCGAAGATGCACAAGAGAGAAATCATCATTATTTGATGAGAGGTCTTCTCTCTCATCATCATCTCAACGCATTAGTACAAGAGAGAGAGAGAGAGAGAGAGACCGGGAGAGACGAGTGTAAGTGTGTTTGTTTTGTAACGAACTTTTCTAAAGATTTTCCATTTCTTTGTACGCTTCAGAGGGGGGTCAAATGTTCTTCTCGGCGACGAGTTTTACTTTCAATAGTAGTATTAATACTACTAATAATTCTACTTCTTCTCGGTCTTCTTCTTCTTTGAGACGCGTTTTGTCATCATCGTCGTCACGAAAAGCGGCGACGAGTAAGAATAGGACGACGACGAGAATTATTCGATGCGAACAACAAACGGTGATGCGGGAAATTAAAGTGTGCACGAAGAAAGAGTGCAGACGATTAGGGTCGCAAAAAACGCTCGAGTTTCTGGAAGCGCGAGGAGAAAAGTTTAATTTAAAAGTCACCGCGGTGAAGTGCCTCTCGGAATGTGGGATGGGACCGAATGTGGAACTTCCGTGCGGAACAATCTTGAACAGAGTGAAAGGAGAGGAGAGCTGCTTGAAAGCTTTGGCGAGAACGGTGAACGAAGGCGAGGAGTGCGGCGCATTTATGTGACCGTAGGAAGAGGGTGTGAGTTCGCGTTTAAATCCGTTGTTGTTACTTCGCTGTGTATTGTTATATGTGTATATTATTTTGCCTGTTTATATTGCCTGTCTACGCGTCATCAACTTCTTCTTCATCGTTATCGTTTTCATCATCACTAATGTCCGCCGCCGCCGCCCGAGCTTTCTAACAACCCTCTCTCCTTCAACTCATCTTTCAAAATCTTCGCCCCTGTGACCATAAACAGCGTCTGCCAAATGCCTAAACCGACTCTTGGAACGATCCCGCGAAACAACCCGCCGACGCCGTTCTCTTTGACGATGTCCTTCATCACGCTCACCATGCTCCCGGTTTCTTGTCCCAAACTCCCTCTGGTTTGCGCTTCTATTCGAGCGACTTCAAACGGATGGTTCCAACACGCCATCGTCCCGCCAATTACCCCGCATATAACTTCTTGTCCTTTCGTCATCTTCACTTCTTTCGAATCGACGTCCGGGTACCAAACCGCCTTCGCTTTCTCGCGAACGATTTCGGTGAAACCTTGACGACTGGCCCAGTTCGTCGCCTGTCGAAACGCGATGGCGGTTCCTCCCGGGTAAAACCCTTTCACTCCAGATCTCGCGTACGTTTCCTTTATTCTCTCCACGCTCGATTTCCCGGATGGATCGTTCACCGCGCCGGTGACTAAATACGTGCACGGACCCATGACGGAAACTTGCGCGATCCCTCCACCGGCGCCGGCGAGAACCCCGGCGACGCCTGGATCCACGTCGTTTTTCAACAAACTCTCGTTTATTCCCTCTTTCGCGTACATCAATATCGCGCCTTTCGTCCCACTTTCGACCATTTTCGCCGACGTGCCTCTCCAAAACGCGTGTATTCCGCCTCCGGATTTGTACACGTTTTTCAACGCCTCCACAGTTCCTTCCGTTCGGTGTCTTCCCATTCGTGTTTTCCAAACTTCAAAAGGCATGCCTAAAGACGCCGCTTCGGCCATTTGGATAGCCGGACCGATGATGATATCAATCGCAGGCATTATATATTTATTATTTATTTGTGTGCGTGCTCTTCTATGATCTATCTTTATTAAACTACTATAGTGTGTGTGTGTGTGTAAGTGTGTGCGACTAATGTGGAAAGACTTGTCTGTTCGTTTGTTTTTCATAAAAGTATAGAAAATTTTACATTTTGCTGCTAAAAAAAAGTAATACAAAGAGAAACTCCTTTCCTTCCTCTCTTTAAACACACACACACACAGACAGACACACACACACATTTGTTCGATGTAGTAGTGTTCGTCGTTTTTGTCGTCGTTCTCGCGGATTTATCAGCCTTTTTAATATATATTAAATCTCTCGGTGGGTTCGTATTTTAAAAACGAAAATTTTCCCGCGCGCGGCGTCACATTAAGAAGAATAAAATCTTCTTCCGCGAAAACTATGTGTCTCTCCACTCTCTCTCTCTTCTTCTTCGCTTTGCGTTTTCACATCGTCGCGTGAAAAA
>JACLAA010006658.1_pt1 | contig 36559 bp, 22 predicted proteins | sample 8027891 | NCBI WGS metagenome assembly JACLAA01 (sample SAMN15724900, study PRJNA655200) | protist metagenome | isolation source: fluorescence activated cell sorting (FACS) single amplified genomes of... | place: Spain: Blaines Bay Microbial Observatory, Mediterranean Sea | collected 2016-01-19 | reverse complement strand
CTCCCCGGCAGGTCGAAGACCCTTGATTGACATCGCAAAATGTCCAGCCCGAAGGGTTCGTACAAAGCGGGCCCGCTCGCGTACTTTTTTCTGTCCACCAGATACAACGCGCCGCGCAGCTGGAAGCCCGACGCTTCGGAGGGCTCCCAGGACCGGGGCGCGCCCTCTTTCGCAGCTCGCGGCACGGACGACCCGGGCACGGCGGTCCTGCTCTGGTGGATGCGGCTGCGCTGCCTCAGTAGAACACGCTTCCGCGCAGCTAAAGTCGCGAGCGACGGCTGCGGCTGTACCTCGCTCTCCTCGATATAAGAAGAGGACCAGATCGTGTCGCCGAAGCCTCCTCTAATACCTGGCAAGCGGAGGGGCGGCGCCAGCGCCGGCCGCAGCAAGGACGCTATTAATGCACCAGTGGCGAAGGCCGCGAGCGGCCTTGCCAATGCAGCAAACTTGGCCGCGTCGCCTCCCGCAACACACCACTGCAACACGGCAATATGCGCCGCCGTCGCGATGGCCGCCCAGCACACGCGGTCCTCCGCCGCGAGGTCTGGCGTCTCGGCTCGTTCGCGCGCTCTTGCGAGCTTGAGCTCGGCCGCGTCCGCGTCGAGCTGCGCGAGGACCGCGGCGTCGGCGTGCGCCTCGTCGTCGTCGTCTTCTTCTTCCTTTTGGCGGGCGCCGTACATCTCGCTGCTCGCAGCACCCAGTGGGAATCGGCGGAAGACTTGTGTGCGGCGGTTTCTTTGCAACCTGCTGTGTACAGCAGTGATATGTTATATTTGAGCGACCTCTTTCGCTGTTGGCAGAACTGAGGAGCAGCGGAGCGTGAGATGCGCCTCCTTTTTTGCTCCAGCCTGAAAATCTAGTGGCCTTACGCTGGCCCCGGAGATTAAACGCGTGTTTTTGAAAACTCGCGCATCCAACCTGCTCCGAGCCCGACGAAACTACACGAGAAGGACCAGAGTGACAAAAGCGCAGCCCTCAGCCCAAATTAGAAGCCTCGGAGACCGCCTACGCGCCGCATACATACGTCAAAAACACTCAAGAGTTTTACTACGCGTGTCCGTAGTAAATCCCGGAGTTTTGCATCTAGAGCCGGGCCACAGCTTCCAAGACACAGCGCTCCATCGAAACCATGCGAACCTTCGCCCTCACGACGACCCTGGGCGCCGCCGCGGCCTTCACGCCGCAGCAGCAGCCGAATCCGCTGGCGCCGCGGCCGCCCCAAGCGCCGCAGCAGCAGCAGGCGCCGGGTGCCATGCCAGCAGCCTTGACGCCGCAGCGCCGGAACCCATTCAAAGTGGTAGCGGGCGACCTCGGCCACCTCGCCACGACCGTCGTCAAGCTCGGCCTGCGCGTGCCGCGCGCGACGGCCGGCGGCGTCGAGCGCCTCGTCGGGTCCATCAACGACGCGCGCAAGCGCCGCGCCGCCGCCGCGTACGTCGACGCCTGCCTCGAGGAGGCGCCGCAGCCGCCGCCACAACCTCAACCCGTCGCCGTGATCAAGCCGCCGACGCAGCCGCTGCGGGGCCTGAGCCCCGTGGCCATGCGCGCCGTGAAAGCCGGGCGCGCGAACGTCGCGCAGCGCACCCCGCCGGGCCTCTCGGCGTCGTCGCTGCCGGTTACACCGATGGACGCGGCCATGGGCTCGCGCGCGCGCGCGTCGGGCGTCCCCGCGACGCCCGTGGCCTACGCCCCCACGAAAATTGCGGCGTCGTCGGCGCCTCCCTCTATTCTCGACGCCGCCCTCGGCGCGCGCCAGGCCATCCCCATCAACCCCTCCACCCGAGTGTCGGCGTCATCCACCGCACCGTCGGTCCTCGACGCGGCGCTGGGGTCGCGCGACCGCGCGGCCGTCGTGAAGCCCGTGACGTCGGCGCCGGCGCCGGCCGGCGCGCGCGAAAACTACGCCGAGGCGGCCCTGAAGCAGATGCAGCAGCGCGCGTCGGCCATGGACGAGGTCGCGGCGCGCCGGCGCGCGCACGAGCGCGACGCCGCGGCGGCTTGGACGCGGCAGCGCGAGCGCGACGTGAGTGCGGCGCAGCGGGCCCAGGCGGCGACGCGCGCGGCCGCGGCGCCGACCGTCATCGTCGACCGGGTACAAGCGCCGCGCCGCGACCCGCCGCTCGTGGACCGGCGCACCGTGCCGCGCGGCGGCGCCTTCGCGCCGGCGCCGTACGCCGCGCCGGCGGCCGCGCCGGCCGTCGTCGACGCGGCGCCGGCCGCCGCCGCTGTCGCCGAGGAACCGGTCGCCGCGCCGCTCGTGCGCAAAACCCCGATCGGCGCGGACCTCTTCACGCAGCTCGGCGGCGCGTTCCTCGTCCTGCTCGCCGTCATGGCGGCGCCGTCGTTCAGCGGGCAGATGGCGTGCGTCGCCGCCTCGGTCGTCGGCTACCAGCTCCGGGCGCTCCAGGCGTTCTTCGGGCCGTCGAACTGACCACCTCTCTCCCCCGTCGCATAAACATCACTTGGGCTTAAACCTATCGATGAGCGCGCCGAGCTTCGCCGACGCGTCCGGGGGCACGTGCGGCACGGCGAACTCGTTCGCGTAGGGCACGAACTGGTTCGTCTTCTCGAAGTACATGCCGTCGCGCCGCTCGGCATCGGGCGGCGGCGGCTCGGGCGCGAGCTCGTCGCACATGTCGAGGACGCTCGTGAACCCTTCTTTGCCGGATGACGGTGGTGGTTTAGGGAGGTTCTTGAAGTCCATGCTCCGGTAGGCGTCTGCACGCATCGGTTCATCGTCGTCCGACGAGTCGATGGCCGCGAAGCGCGAGTAATCTACGGAGTACTTGTCGTCGGGGGCGGCCTTCCGCCGCATGGCCGCGATGCGCCGCACGGCGGGCAGCGTCTCGACGTCGGTTTTTCTCGCTCGTAGCTCCTCGAGAGTTAGGAGCGGTGGCACCGACGCCGCCGGCGCCTCGTCGTCGTCGCTCAAAACGTCCTCGTGCAGACTGACCTCCGACGACGCCGTCGACGCGTCGTCGTCGTCGTCACCGAGCATGCGGCCGACCACCTTCTGCGGCGTGACCCTCGTGACGGCGTTGCGCGCGCGCTCGTACTCGTCCTCGACCGCTTTGGCTCGTCGCGCGCGTGCCGCGTCGTCCGCGGCCGCGCGCGCCGTAACCTTGCCGTCCCTCTTGACGGGGTCGCGTCCGAGGGCCGCGATGCTCCGGACCGCCTCGTCGTATTTTCCGGCGTTGAACGCGAGCGAACGCTTCGCGGCGTTCGCGTCGGCGCCGCCAAACCCTAGGAGGTCGTCTACGCCTATCTCGTCGTCGCTCGCATCCATAGCGTCCTCGTCGGCTCTTGGACGATCCCTGGGCTCGCTCGGGGCGTCGGGCAGCGCCGGTCTGTCGTCGCTCGCATTCCTGGGCTCGCGCGCGTCGGGCAGCACCAGGCCGGCGCTGGGCAGCTTGGGCAGCAATGGGCCGAGGGCAGGGGGCAGTGGCAGCCCAGTGCTGGCGCCGCCGATGTGGAGCGCCAAGGGCTCCATCTCCTGCGTCCTGCTACGCTCCGTGGAGCCGTGCGCGGTGCATAAAGCCTCCCAGGAAGCCGGGGCAGGAGAGAGCTCCTAGTGTGTCGACACGCTAGGTTTTTGCTCGCAGATAACAGTACACTCATTACACACTTCCACGCCGTCGCCGAGACAGCTACCACCCCCGCGTCGGCGCGTTCGGCACCACACCAACAGCGGGCCACGCCGCGTCGACCTCCCGGCGCAGCCGCCCGACGTCCCACCTTGCTACGAGCTCCGCGCGCGTCCTGAGCGCCAGCCGCGCCGGCGCGTCGTCGACGCACCAGCACCACCCGAACATGTCCTCGCCCAATAGATCACAATCGGAAATCCCGAGACCCGTCTCCCGCCGATTCCGCTTCGTCCGCCCGAGGATGCTCTCCCCAGCTCTAGCCTTCCTCTGCGCCGGCGTCAGCGCGTTCCAGAACTTCTCCGTCTTCCTTTTTGTGGAGACGCAGGTCACACCCTGCGGGCTCAGCCGCTCGTCATACAGCTCCACGAACAGTTTCTCTTCTGTAGCAGTGATCTCGCCGAAGTTGTCCACGGCCCGCGACGCCAGCGCGCTATCGAAGGAGTACCCCAGCCGCAGATGCGCCAGCATGAGCTGCTTTTCTGGTAGTAAGTATACTACGTCTCCCACACCTTGTTTGGCCGCGAATGCATAATGGACCCACAAATGGGTCACGGACGCATGTGCTATTAGTTTTTGCCGGTGTAATTGCGCCTTGCCGGCGCAGGTCCCCTCGGATAACAGCATGTTGGCGGAGCGACCGACAGCATTCCCACGATTGTTTATGCGACACGGCGCAAAAAACACGCAAGGCAGCGCCAACGCTCGCGGCGGCATGCGACGTTCTCCAAAGGGAGTGAGCAATGACATGAGGTACTGCTCAGCATTAAGTGACGGCGGCGGCACCAGAAATTCGTCCACATCAGAATGAGTGACCCACTGCGCGCCCGCGGCCACTAACCTCCGATGACACGTGTTCTGGGCCGCGTACTGTGCTGGTCTCCCAAAAAGTGACTGCGTCGTGCACGTGGCGTTGGACTCGTGCAGGATCCTCGCTTCCACTCGTCCCGGGTCACATTGATCATGATCGTCCTCGAGCGAGGGCCAGGGCACGACGGTTATAGACGAGAAGCCGTCGTAGGCTAGTTTCAACGGGGAGGTCCCTCGCGCAGACTCACCACGCAAAGCCTTCTCAAAAACATTGTCCGAGTTGTCCGTTATCAAAACGTGTCCGACGCCCAGTACTCGCAAATGGGCGAGCCACTCCGCGACCCGCGCCGCCGGTAGGCCTAGTATATTGCCGTCTCTGTCTTTGTAGGCGCCGCCCTTGACCCACGCGCACGCGCCGATTTTCGGGCCGTTGTCGGGCCATTTTACTGCTCTTTGTACTAAGAGAGGTAAATGAGGATGAGCACCGTCCAAGTTTTTGTGCGGGGCGATCCTTACGTCCAGCTCATCATCCAACGCCGCGCGTCTTAATGAAGGTGGCACCGGGCACTCGAAGACAATCGTCGACCTCCTTCGCAGGAACGTCGCGAGGTCCCTTGTGGATGACTTGACCACGGTCTCCTCGCCTCCAGAAGAGTAGGCGCAGAACAGATCTAGCGACGCGCGGTCCTTCGCCAAATAACCTCCACTGGGAGAGCGCGACGCGTATTCCTCATTGAGAGCTTGCGCGACGGCCCTTCTGACTTTCGTCTTCCACTCCGACGCGATACATACCTTGCAGCCGCTCCGCCGGTGCTTCTTTTCTAAATCCCGGCGCCACGTCGCCCACTCGCGTAACGCGGCTCGCTCCAAGGTCCGCTCCCTCGCGTCGCAGGCGCCCTCCAGCTGGCCCACAATGGTCGTTGTGGCACAATCCTGGGCCTCGGCGCAGCTGATGGAGTAGATCGCGAGGGGGAGTTTATGTTTTGATGAGGCGAGGATGGGCGTGGCCTCCCGTCGTTGCGTGGGCTTTGGCAGCGCCGGTGGTGGCGCCAGCAGCGCGCGCGGCGCTGAGTGGTGGTGCGGCAGCTCGTGAAGGAAGCTGCGCAGCGCCACCAGCAGGGCGAGCGCGGCTAGCACCGCTACGCGCTTGTTCTTCATCACCGCTCGCGGCGCCGCTTATCGGAGCTCCTCATCCGCCGGAAGATGTCGTTGGCCTCGCTTGCTTGGTTTTCCGGCACGGCGATCGTCGCGACCGGTACCGCTGCGGTGGTGCTTGTGGTTTGTTGTGGGAAGCCCTCCACACGCAGGTCGCGCGTCCGGCTAGCGTCCACTGGTGCAGGTTGTGGTGGCGCCTCGAAGTTCAGGCTGCGGCGACCCATGCGCGGCGACGCGACAGCGCCCAGTGTTTGTATGCGTTTTCTATGCAATGGCACCGATGCGTCCGCACTAATCCGCTGTGGCGTTTTTGAGGACTCGAGCCTAGCGGTGTAAGACACTAGGAATGCATACTCGTCCGTGCCTTGTTGCTATGTCGTACTAGATCCCAAGATGCTTCGCTACCGAGTTGAAGAGCAGTCCCAGCGGCCCGCTCCCCCTGGGAATGCTCTTCGAGCAGTTCCAAAGCAGCCAGGCCAAAATCCAAAAAAACAAGCTCGTAAAACAGCACCGAAGGCTGCATAGAGGCAGCCCATCACACACTCATAGCCCGACAAGCACACTCACAGCACACGATACGACCATGATGATGAACGCGATGCAGACCCTCGCACGCCAAGCGCCTGGCGCCCTGGCAAGACACGCCCCGCGCGCGGCTGGCGCGGCGCTCATCACGATGGCCTCGCGCGGCCTCCTCTCGGCGTCGCGCCAGGCGCGCGCCGCGCGCGCACCACCGAATCCCGCGCTGCTCGCCGCGCGTCGCGATATCTCCGTCGGCCGCGACGGTAGACATTTCAACACTATTCTGCTGATGGTGCCTCAAGCTGAAGAATGGCAGATCGAGCAAGCGCCGGCGTCCGCGCACGCCCTCGCCGCGTCGTCGTGACACACCCACTCCGCGCGCAGGCGCTTCGGCAAATTTAGCCACACGGCCGCGCCGGGCCTGAGCTTCGCCATTCCCCTCATCGACCAGATCGCGTACAAGCGGTCGCTCAAGGAGACGACCATCGCGATCCACCCGCAGACGGCCATTACCAAAGACAATGTCCACGTCCACTTGGACGGCGCCGTCTACACTCGCGTCGTCGACGCGTACAAGGCGAGTTACGGCATCGATGACCCCGAGGGCGCCATCACGACGCTCGCGCAGTCGGCAATGCGGAAGGAAGTCGGAAATTTAGAGCTCGATCAACTCTTCCTCGAGCGCGAAAAGCTCAACATTGGCATCGCGCAAGCGCTGGACGAGGCGTCGCAGCCCTGGGGCATCCGCGTGTTCCGCTACGAGATCGCGGACATCCACGTCGACCGCGGCACGCGCGAGGCCATGGAGAAGCAGTCGAATGCGGAGAGACTGCGCCGCGCCGAAGTATTGGAGTCGGAAGGCTACCGCCAGAAATTAATCAACCAGTCCGAAGGCGAGCGCCAGGGCGCCATCAACGCCGCCCAGGGGCAGGCCGAGAGCATGCGCCTGAAGGCGACCGCGGAGGCCGACCAGATCAAGGCCATCGCCGAGGCGCAGGCCGCTTCGACGCGGATGGCGGCGGAAGCCACGGCCGACGGCTTGCGAGCCATCGCCGAGGCCGTATCCGAGGAGGGCGGCAAGGACGCGATGGTGCAACGACTCGCCGACAAGTACGTCTCGGAGCTGGCCGAGATGGCGAAACAAAGCAACTTGGTGATCGTTCCTGATAGACCGAATGACATCTCCGGCGTCGTCGCCACGGCCATGGGCATGTTCGACCAAGTGAAGCAGGGCTCCGCCAAGTAGTTCTTGTCCCTCCACGTGTGTAAGACTTGACAATGTTAAACTTGGGGATACTAGAAGTACATGGGACGGATCGCGCCGCGGAGCCACGGACCCACGGCGCGCGCTCTACAAGCGCTCCTCGAGGCGCAACCGGAACGCCGCGATGGCGGCCTTTTCGGCGGCCGCGCGGTCCTGGGCCTCCTCGCGCCGCGCGAGCCGCCGGAGCTCGTCCCAGCCGTTATCGTCGGCAAGTTCGCGGGCGTCGCACTCTTCGTCGGCACAGATGTCGTCGAAGCGCGAGTAGGCCGCTCGCGCCGTCTCCCGCGGGAAGTCGTCGGGGGCCGCGGCGAGGCGTGTGGTCCGTCGGACGTTGCCGCGCGCTGCGAACGCGTCGGCAGAGGTGGCAAGACACACGAGCGCGAGTTTTAGGCTGCGAGACAGCATTATGCGCCGCGTTTGTCTAGGTGCAAGGCAGTGTGTGGCAAAGTTGTTGCGCAAGAGCACTTGCAAGCTGCGGTTTTTGCACTTATCGAGTGACTTACACGAGGACGCCTATTGCGCGACAAATTCGAGCGTTTTAAACTGGTCCGCTATGTATGAGACACTCCGAGCACAACGTGTATAATGACCAGTCAGGTCTTTTCGCCAGACCGCCGACTTGGCATACAAGCACTCTCATACGCGCAAAGGACAAGTCGAAGGGCAGATCAGAGGAGCGTTCCTCCCAAATCCTCACGCGGCGCCCCGCACGATAGAATCAGCGCCGCCGAGCCGAGGCAGCTCGGCAGACGGCCCTCCGGGCTGGGGGCAGCCCAAACAACGCATAGCCATCGACCAGCACCACCGCCGGGCCCGCTGGCAGCAGCAGAAACGCCAGCCCTACCCGGCTAGGCCCCGCAACCAACCATGCCCTCGGATGTAGCCACCAACACGATGATGCGCCTGCCCGCCTCTGAATTAATGACGATGCGCGACGACTTTTTGCGCGAGGGCGACGCTGGTTTACAATTAGCACAATTCGTCCGCGTGATGTTACGGAGAGGAAGGCAGGCCCAAGTCAACGACTGGACGCAGGAGGCGAACAAGAGACGCATGTCGGGCCTGAGCATGGGCGACCGGCCCTACTTCGACAGCGACAACGACGATATTGATGACGATCCCGAGCTGAGGGACGAGCACGGCCTCATCAAGCCCTTGGTCGATCAAATAGGAAGGCCGAACCTGGAAGCGATCGACGATCTATGTGAACTTTTCGACTCCATAGATGTGAACGGCGACGAGCGATTGGAGTGGGACGAGTTCACGCGATGCGTCATCGAGCACGGCATGGCTGGACAAAAGAGGGAGGCTCATGATAGGTATCAACTGAGGGATATAAGACCAGATAAAGAAGGTGTTTTCGGTGATTACAAGCCCGGCGAGGGCGGCGACGGGCCTTTGCGATTCTTGCGGTGGCTGCCGGAGATGCGGTTACTTTGTGTGTGCGCGGCGGGTACGTTCGGTTTGTTCCCGCCCTTTCCTAGACAACAAGCTCTCAGATTGCCGCCTCGACCAGTATATACGGATGCCTTGGAAGTAACAGATGCGGAGACCATCGGCGGCGAGGACGTATCTGACGACGAAGGGGAGGAAGCGGAGCCCCACACGTACCTCAAGGACGCCGGCGTGAGCTGTTTGGACGTGGCCTTCGCGCCGGTGCGTTGCGGCGTCTTTGTTACCTTCTGCGCCATCGATGCGAGGCTCGCGGCGATAGCGTGCTGGTGGGGTAGAAGGACTCGCGAGAGCACTCGAATCGAGTCGCGCGCGTCTCGAAACGGCGTGGAGGGTCCGGCGCGTCACGCCCGCCGCCCGGAGAGAATCCACACCTGCCCCCCGCAACGCAGGGCGACGAATTAGTAATAGTCCTCTGCTCCGACCTCACGCTGCGCTTCTACCACTGCTCGGCGCGAGCGTCCCCGAACGACGAGACCATAAAATGTAGGGGCGCCGTCCGACTGCGGGACCCTTCATTTAGATTGGCGTGGTGGGCCGGTAGTATCCTGGAAGGCCTGCACGAAGGGTCGCGGTTGTGCTTCCTCGTCGGGCCGCGAAAAGATATAGATTGCCTCTGCATGAGGCCCTTCGACGGCTTCAATCGCGACGTCAAGATGCCCAGTATTGCAAGGTTACCCCCCTTATCAGCGCATACGGACGCGGTGATGGATGCCATTGTACTCGACCAGCCTCGGGAAGTCTACATCCCGGCGTCGCGCAAGGAGATGAGCCGCGAGGTCGGGTTATTAGCGACGTGCTCCTTAGATAAAACGATAAGGTTGTGGTCCCTGCCGCAATGCGAGGAGGTCTGGTGCCTCGAGGGCCACATCTCCGGCGTGCGGTCTCTGAGTTACGACCGGCACCAACAACTACTGGTGAGTTGCGGCTTCGAGTACACGATCCGGGGCTGGGGCGTCACCGGCGAACAGGCGTTCCCCATGTTCACGCTGGAGGGCGGCCACGACGCGTCGGTAAGAACAGTAAGGTGCGCGCCGGGAGGGGCTGCGTTCTGTGTGACGCTCGACGACGACGGCGTCATGTCCTGGTGGGACACGTCTAGGGATTCGGTCGCATCACCGACGGAACGATTAACCCACTCCGTCGCATTAGATGCGGAGACTTGTTTACTCGTCGAGCCCGTCGGGTGTGGGGTCGACGTCGACGCGGCCGAAGAACTATTCCGGAGCTTCGCTTCCGAGAGGGCCGAGAAATTATTGAAAGGAGAAGAGGAAGAAGTCGAAAGTGTCAGTGAGGCCCAGAAGCTCATTAGGAAGCGCCATGCAGGTGCTGATAACAACCACACGAAGCGGGCGTTAGCCGACGCCGCGACGGCGGGCCAGGCCATGGCCTACTCGTCGAATGCTCTGACACTGGCGTGCGGCGGCAAACGTGGGATTGTACGATGGTTGGATGCTGCAGACCCTCGGGACGCCGAGGCGCCCGCTACAAAAATAGACTACTCGTCCCAGACCCACTCCATCATGACTTCCCACGATTCGTCCCTGAAGCTCTGGGACGCTCGGACTGGGTTGTTGGTGCATGAACAGGTCCTGGAAGATTCACTTGTGAGTGGACTGTCCTTTGATGCTCGAGGCCGAAGATGTATTGTCACGGACCGAAGCGGCACGGTGAAGATACGGAGAGCGAAGGACGGCATGGAGCTCATGTATCTCGGTAAACATGGTGCGGAATGCTCTGCTGTCGCGTACTGTCCTCTGGATAGAATAGTAGTAAGTGTAGGATGGGACCGAGCTTTACATGTGTATGATGAATTGGAGGACAACCCCCAAGATAGTCTAGTAAGATATACGTCACATGCCCACGACTGCGATATTCAAAAAGTGTGTCTGTCGAGAGACGAAGGTCTGATCTGTACGAGCGATAGAAATGGGAGAACAAAATTGTGGGACTTCGAGACGTTGATTCTGATTGGAGAGTGCTTTGATGGGGACGGTTCCTCGTTGCCAGAGGCGTCTTCATTGCATTTCATCAAGCCGTATCCTTGTTTAGTGCACACCGACGACGATAGTGGTGTCCGACTTATTCCCACGAAACCGTACGAAAAGACTGAGAGGAGAAGCGCCTTACGCTTCGAGAACGGCAAAGCAGCAAGAATAGACGGGGAATTACGACGGGGCGCGGCGGCGACGTGTTCGCAATCCTTCGTTGATTTGCAAGGAGGTAAAGAGCTCGCGCCTGGAGTTACGACAGGCCGCGTTTTGATATTTACGGGTGATAGTAGAGGCGCGATTCAAAGTTTCGACGTGCAGGAGGCCTTACAACGATTAGGTGTAGAGGCCATTCCCTCGGGACAAGTCAAGTGGAAACGGCTAGGCTACAATCCCAGACGGAAGCTGTCGCGGGACCACGCTTTATCAGAAATTGATTCTCAGGAAATCAAGCCGTCGAGAGACTACCCCATACGTAGTGGATTGGCGTCGTACACGTCGCATAGGTGGAACGCTCATGATGCTTCAGTTACTTGTGTATTGGTCGTTGCAGATCCTCCTAGAATCATCTCCTGCTCGACAGATGGCTCGATAAAGGCCTGGACGCTCGATGGCGAACCCGTCGGCACACTTACGTTTGGTAGAGATGCGGACCACCGGGCACTTAGGAATCTGGCGGCTCCCAGTAGGTTAAGTGTGGCGCAGAAGCTCAAAGCCTCGAAATCGGAAGCGTGGCGGTTCTTGAGTGGCAAGGACGTGAGGAGGCGGAAGGAAGCTACCTTGTTAAGAGCTCGTAACATTTTAAGGGAAGTAGTAGAAACGAAACGGAAGGAGCGCGTCCAACAGAAAGAAGCCTATGAATTAGAACAAGCGAGGATAGCCGCGCGCGAGCGTCTGGACGAAGCATCCATCGCATCCTACGAGAGCGACGCCGTCAAGGAGCAGGAACGGACTCGATTAATTCATCAGTTAGAAGGTGAACAGACCTGGGTCGAGTCCGAGTTCGATCGACTAAAGGCCCAAGCTTCTGAAGCTCACAGGGAGAAGGCCAAGAAGCCCAAGAGGCGGAGGAGGAAGAAGAAGAAGCCTGCTGACGAGAGTATGCTTTCGCTGGACGATACCCACATACATTCAGAAGAAGAACGGCGGAAGGAAGAACTGTTAAGGAAGGAACTCAAGAAGAACGAGATGAGGCAGGACCCCGCCGATCCTGATAATTGGAATGTTGGGAGTTTGAATCGCGAGAAGGCCATGTACCCGGCGCATCATGTGGTACTTAATGAAAGGGGCGCCAAGGAGGCCGCAAAAAAAACTGTCAAGGTGAAGACGGCGGCCATGCTGACGGCGGAGGCTGAACAGGTGAAGCATTTAGTAGAACCTTCTCAGTTTTTCAAGGAGCAGTTCGGCCGCGAGAACCGGTTCGGGGAGACCGGTGCGGAGTCGGTCAGAGCGTTCCAGGATCTTCAAAAGAGCGTGCGTATGCCTCAGCCTCCTGTTGTAGTAGAGAAGGCGCCATCAACGCAGCCTGCTTCATCGGAATACACGTACGAGACGTACGACGAGTCTGTAAGGACGTGGGGCGAGACGACGTTCGGGAACGTCAATCGCTTGCCGCCCTTGACGGAGAACGCGGAGCACGCGCGGACCGTCGCGTCCACATTAGAGCGATGGCAGAAGCGCATCGACGGCTACGCGAAGTTGGTGGATGAGCCGGCCGAGAAGAGTTTTGTAGCAAGGGTCCACGAGCCCCTGCGCAACAAGTTGCGGCCGCAGCGGACCAAAAAAACTGTGAAGAAGCCCAAGCTCGACCAGAAGGGTCCTTCACGTAAAAAGCGTACTACCGCTAGAGGCTTCTACGGGCCCTACCCCTTCAGCAACATCGACGCCTTCGTCAAGGCCTACGAGGCGGCGCTGCCCCCCGAGGCGAAATTTGGCTCAATGGCCCCTCTCGACAAGGTCGAGAAGCACGAGACGGTCCAGGGTATTGAGTACTTGAGACAGCGCGCGGTTCTCATTGGAGAGGACCATACGGTAAAAGCGCTGTCGCTCAAGGGCTTTTTGAGGGGCTATTTCCCGTTGATAAAGCCGTCGGAGCTCGCGGAGTGCCTCGACGTGTGCTTGGCGCGGCGCGGCGTCGGTCCGTTTGCCAAAAAGGGCGACGCGCGGCGAAATGAACTGCGGGCCGTCTTCGCTTTGTTTGACGTCGAGGGCCGCGGGGCCATATCCATGGCCGACGTGCGAAACGCGGTTAAGCGCGGCGGCTCCGGGCTGTCCGAGGCCGACGCGGGCGACTGGCCGAGGCTGGCCGAGGCGCTCGAGGCGAAGATTGGTACAATTGCTGACGGCGAGGTCGGCTTCGAGGCCTTCGCGCGGATTGTGGAAGGGGCGCTGCGGCGAGATGATGAAGATGATGTGTAACAAAACTATAAAATTGTAGCGGTGGTGCCCCCCGGAATGGTACAGGTCAGGGGGCGCGACGCTTGCGCTTGCGCTTCTCGGCGCGCTTGCGGTTCCGTGTGAAGGTGTCGATCCGCCCTGGCGGGCGGATTTCGGGCGCGTGTTCTCGCCGCGTGGCGTCGAACGACTCGCGGCGCTCGCGCGGGCGGACACACATTGATGAACGCCGGCAGCACGCGCAGCCCAGGGCCGCCGGGTGCCTTACCAAAGGCCCGACGATGTCCGAGGGCGGCCGGACCCATGGTTTTTTCTTCGTGACTTCGCGGAAGGTGAGCGACACGCGGTCGCCCAACGCCGACGCGTCGAGGACGCCGTGCTTCAGCCCGTAGCGCGAGATGCCGCTCATGACGTACATGCTCCCAGCTCGCAGCTCGACGTCGACCGACCCATCGCGACCGGGTAACTTCGTATCGCTCGAACACGTCCTTACAAGAGTCAAATGCGCCGTCGCACCTAACGAAACCCCAACAACGACGGGCCCCATCTTCGTCAACTGATCGTGGTGGAACCTTATATAACTCCGTTTCCCTCTGCGATACCGATTGGCGTAGAGGAAGTCCAATGCTGTTGGTAGATTTAAGTGGTCCAGGAACGTTTCCAGGCCGGGGACTAGTTGCTTTCTAATTAGCTCTGGCAGAGGTAATGGCGCGACTTCCGCGGGAATCAGCTGCTCGCGATCTAGCAGCGTCACGCCGTGCGTGCACACCTCCCGGTTCTGTTCGTGCTTCTTATCGTTATCCTCCCAGGCGTAGCAGTTCGGTACAGAACCTTTCGTTTCGTCGAAGCAGCTCGGGAAGACTGCGTCCTCTATATCAGAATGTGATACGTTTGCTGGTACAAAATCATCAACGACGTGGAAGCCCACATTTCTTAAATCACCTCCAGCGAGGCAGTAGGGCCAGACCTTCCTTTTGACAAAATCATTAACGTCGTAGATTTGGAGCGTGCGCGCAGCTTCCTCTCGCAACAGTGATAGCTTCTCGCGCCGCGGGTCGTTCGGCAGCGTCTGCGCCGGGCAGACGCGGTGCTTGTGCACCAGGGCGTTGAACGCCGCGATTTTGGCCTGGAGGTCCCTATCGTCTATATCTATCACGGCCTGTTCTCCGTGCTCTACGATCCTGCCTCCGGCGTGGCGCGTCGCGTAGAACGTGGACGCGCGGCCCTCGCGCGGCGGCCGGAACCAGTAGTAGTCGCCGTCGGTCATGGCATGGCCTGTGCGATGGAACGTCGAGCGCGCGTCGCGGTCGCGGCGGGCGTTTGTGTGGCACCGTAGGCTCAAAAATTATAATCAGCGGTAGGTATCCTCTTCACGCGGAGATACTCCGTCCAGTTGAAAGAAGACCAGGTTTATTCTCATTGCCGTATTGCTGCTCTGTGCATGCAGACGCTGCTGGTTACCTTATCTCGGCGGCTCCGAATTGCCGTGTTACTGCTGCAGGGATTGGAGGCACGCTGCTGGTTACTATTTCGGCCTATCCGAACCGGTCTTTCGACATGGCATCAACAATTATATGCATATGTGGCTGCACAGAAACACGTCAGCCATGCGGCCGCCCGCCGCGCGCCGCGTACAGCTCGCCTGCAAGTGCTCGATGAGGGTGAATTGAGCAAAACAGGTTCGGCGGAGCAAGCCGTCCAAGAACGCTTCCATCTGTCCAGAGACCACCCACACGCTTCCTTAGTGCACGCGGCGATCTCCATTTCGTGCGGGGACGGGAGTTTGTCTAACGCGGACCGGCTTTGTCGCGGCCAGTCGCTTAGGGCGCGACCGGGCTGCCCGACGGTCACAGCTCGGCGGTCCAGACGTCGCCGCATCGCTGCGACCCGTCGGCTGCTGCCCGGCCCGTGGCGCTAGCTTCTAGCCACCATGGCGACCACAGCCACGGCCCCGGACGCCGACGACGACGCGAAGAAGCAAGCGCACGACGACGCCGCCGTCGGCTCCATCTCGCACATCCTCCGCACTTTATTTCGGGGGCTCTACGAGGAATCGGAAGCCCCGGACGACGATGCCGAGGCGGCGGGCCCGGCGCCGGCGGAGGCGCCGGCCTGCATTACAGATGAAGCTTCTGTAGCTTCTCTGCGCATGGAGCTCGAGACGGCGCCCTGGTTCGATCCTAAGATGAGAGGCGACCCTGAGGCTACTAAACTACTAGCGAGGAAACGAGCGCTATCCATAGCCAAGCGATTAGAAACACAAAAGACGCAGGCCGACGAGCTATTGCAATACATGAAGACGCAGACCACGAAAGCCAAACTAGAGGACAAGGACGAGGAGGTATCACTAAAAAAGATCGGACTCATCCAGAACGCGCACTTACCCCAACATAGAAGTACTCTAGAACTACATAAGGGCGACATGGACCAGAGCGGCGCGTTTGCCGATGCATTAGTCACCGCAGAGGATCTCGTCGAAGCGAATAGACGAGACGTCGCTATCATGTCGGGCAACTACGCGCAAGCTGGATTGGTCATGCCCGGCCCGCCTCTCCTCGAGGAGGACGAGCCGGCCTACTACAAGGAGACCGCGAGCTTCTCGAAACGGTGCGAAAAGATGCTACCGACCTCGCACGGTCCCAACGGCGGGAGGGCCTCGCCGGAATTCGTTCAGACGTTCCTAGCAACGACGAAGTCCGAGGGACCAGCGCTCCAAGAAAAGGTCAAGCAAGCCCGCAAGAAGCGCGTCGACGAGATGACCGGCGACGAGGAGTGGGCCAATAATACTATTTTAAGGGGCATGCAGGCTCGGCAGCATTTTTTGCGGAACCCGCGCTATGATCCTCAGTCGTCGAATCATAACACGCGACTGACCGTGAGGCCGCCGTCGCCCAGACAAATTGGCAAGGACGTCTACGTCGAGCAGGACCCGATGACGGTCGCGTTCGAGGCGACCTATGCTGCTTCCAAAAGAACGTTCGAGAAGACTCAGGCCGCGACGCAATCCCACGATCTCATCGCCGTGGAGCCCCCTTATTTATTCTTCCGGAACCATGTGCCCTCTGTCATATATGAGCAAACATTGCATATAAGGAACACCTCTGCAATTAGCAGAAGACTACGACTACTGAGACCGGAAACCCCCTATTTCAAGGTCGCAAAGGTGAGGTGGCCCGGCGGCGAGGACTCCGGTGTTCTAGCGCCGGGCATGTCCGTGCACTGCCTGGTCAAGTTTTCACCTGATAGTTTGAAAGATTTCGAGGACCGGTTGGTCGTCGTGAGCGAGGAGGGCGAGGTCCACATCTCATTGACTGGTAAAAGAGATCCTCCTGTGTTAGATCTACCTTCTTGTTTGGACGTCGGGGCGTGTCTACTCGGAGGTGTGATCCAGAAAACTTTCAGGGTGACGAATTCCGGCGGTCCGGGCAAATTTAGATTGTTGAATGTTTCTGATAGGGACGTGCCCGAACACCTCATAACGTACCAAGAAGTCAAAACGGACGCCTTTGTCGTCGGTCCCGCGCGCTTCTCGTTAGATACGAATGAAGCGTTGGACGTCCACGTCATGTTCAAGCCCGAAGAAGGACAGCCTTCGTACGACGCATCCTTTCTACTAATAGACGAGGAGCAGCACGCGACTTCCTATTCCGTGAAGGGCCGGGCCGAGGCGGTCCGGGTGCGCGTCGCGGGCTTAGACGGCGTCGATTTAGATTCACATGGTGAGTACGCGCCTCCTGCTTCCTTGAATTTCGACTCGGTGTGCCTCGGGTCGTCTTCCGTACATGCTCTGGAGCTGGTCAACGACGGCGAGCTCTCATTAAGTTACGACGTGCGCATCGACGGTGCTTCGTCTTTTACTTACTCGAACGGCGACGGCACCATACACTCGGCACAACGGTCGAAAGTGTCCATTACGTACGCGCCAACATCAGCGGAGGCGTCGGACGCGACGCTGAGAGTCATCATAAAACAAATACCGCGCCAGGCCGCGGGTGCCTTTGCCGTCACTAGTGATGATGAGGAAGTAGATATCGAGGTCTACTCCTGTGTTTTGAGGGGCAATGGACATTTAGCGAGATTGGACGTCGCGCCGGGCGCGGTCGCCTTCCCTAGAGCTATGTACCTGGGCGAGGCCGTCTCCTCAAATCCCGTGACCATCACGAACCCGACACAGTCAACAGTTGCTTGGGCCTTTGATGATGACCAACGAGTTACGATTGACGGGAGTTTGGTGCAGCCCGCTGCAAATGCCGACCTAGTCTGGCTGCCGTCGGGCGGTGTTCTCCAACCTGGTCAATCAGTAGATACCATAGCGACGGCCACGGGGCTCGAAGTAGGTTCGTATAATGTGAGCTGCGGTATTGATATTGCTGACCATCTAACGGGTGAGGCGCACGAGGCGGGGCGAGTGGTAGTTTCTGGTGAAGTCGTTCAAGCTCGCTTGAAGTTCGAGGTGCCCGAGGTCGACTTGGGTCTCATAGCGGTCGGCGGCCACAAGGACTACGAGCTCAAATTCACAAACAGCGCACCTTGTGGCGTCGACGTCGAGTTCCGGGAGATCAGGGAAGAACTGGAAAATGTGGAAGACGACGATAGCGTGGAGCAGGAGACCACGACGGTGGCCGACACTTTTATCATCGACCACGACACTTGTGCTTTGGAATTCGACCCTCCGATGTTAAGAGTTCCCGCCAAATCCCAAGGTAGCATCATGGTGCGCTGCGCGGCGGGTAAACGGCCCGAGCGCTTGAGATCAATCGTGACGTGCTCCACAAGTAGAACGGCCCCGCCCCAGTACATGGCTATACGGGGCGAGGTACAAGCCCCCAAAGTGTATCTCAAGGAGACGTCCGTACCTTTAGGGGTCGTCTACGTCGGCGTGCCTGTTGAGAGAGAATTGACGCTGGTGAACCTCTCGAATTTGAGTACGAAGTTCAAGTTCGAGCGGCCGGGCGGGTCGAGCCCGGCCTTTGCTCTGACCTTCGAGCCGAGGAGCGGCGAGTTGGAGGCCAAGCAGGTTTTGACCATATCTATTAAATATACGGCTTTAACGGCGGGCGTCGTGGATGAGGTGCTGGGGTGCAAGGTCTTCGGCTGCTCGTTGCCTTTAGGCTTTGGTTTAAGGGCCACGGCCAAGGCCGCGGTCTTAGCCTATGAATTACTCGAAGATGGTCAGGCGCCGCCGGTCGCACTATGTGATGCGACGTGTGTCCAACTCCCGGATGATGTGCAGGTACCCATCGTGCCGCCGCTGCCTTCGCTAGATTTCGGCCAAGACGTCCCCTTGTTTGAGAGGAGAAAGATGAGAATCGCGGTCCGCAACCTGTCGGCCATTGCGGCTTCATTTAACTTTGGCTGCAGCAAGTACCCGGCCGAGCCCTTACCACCAGAACCGCAACGCTTCGCGAATAAAATCCTAGATGACGCGCATGACGTGGAGAACACCTTCCAGTCCGTTGCGGGACGCACGTACATTTCCAAAAGATTATTGCAGAAGCAGGACTCCGTCGTGCTCAAGAAGGGCAATGGGGTCGCGTTTTCCGTCGAACCGTCCCAGGGCCAATTGACGCCGTGGGGCGTCACCGTGGTGACAATCACGGCCTTCAACAACATGGCGTCGTTGTTCAACGACACGTTGTCGTGTGAAGTCGAGACGGCGCCCACGGCAGTCATCCCCGTGTCTTTGGCTGTCGTCGGGTGTCCTCTCACCTTCAAGCAGGAATGTGCTGGCTTAGATTTAACATTAACAAAGTGCAAGGACCCCTTGTTGCGGTTCGGCCAGGTGACCGTAGGGCATCCTTCTCCACCAGAGAAGCATGTCAAGATCAAGAACGACGGTCCCGTCGACGCGCGGATTTCGTGGCGGTTGGTGAGGGAAGGTTTGGAGAACGCCGAGCGACAATTTGTGGAGACAAAACTCATGGCGACGGAAGACGGCGTCCATACCAGTGTAAAGTGGAAGGAGCCCGAGGTCTATGCGTCACCCTTCGTGATCAAACCCATCAGTAGAGTGGTCAAGGCCCACTCGGAAACGACGTTCACCATGGTCCTTCCCTCTGAATCCGCTACGGGACCATCTGGAAGAATCGCCTCCGTAGCTGTGGCCGACGCCGAGTGGGTCTCGAAGCTCAAGGTGTCATCGCATGATGGTGTCGAGGGCGAAACGGCTAAATTAACATCGCTCGGTGCTTTACACGTGCAGCAGTCCATGAAGTCGAAGCTTCTCAAAGCAAGGAAGGCGCCGAAGGTCACGGCTGCTCTGAAAGTGTGCTTGGACGCGCGCATCGTCGAGCCGTCCCTTCGCATGGAGAAGGCGTCCAAGGACTCTAACATAAGGTTCCGCACGTGGTCTACCGTCGAGGTGCCGCCCTGCACGCTCCCGAAGCACGCGCCCAAGTCCCTTCATAGAAAAACTTTACTGAGGAATCCGCTCGACGTGCCCGTCTCCTGCCAATTGTCGCTGGACGGGCCCTTTTCTTTGTTGCGATGCTTCTCTACCGAGTTTTCCTACCTTGGTGCCGATTGTACTTCGACCATCAAGCTTTTACCGGCCCAGAGCATGGGCATCGATATTCTCTTTCAGAAGCCGCCCCTACCGAACCGAATAGGAGACAAGCCCTTGCCGCTCGAGCACTTGTACCGGGGCGACCTGAACATCACCTTTTCCACGGGACAACTGCAGACGATCGCCCTCAAAGCTACGGTGCTGTCTCCCACATTAGTCGTGCAACCGGCGGCGCACGCGTTCGGCGTCGTGCGGGCCGACAAGACGTCGGACTTACTCGTAATTTTGTCGAACCCGACGGAGGTCGAGGCGTCCTGGTCCCTGCGCCACGTGCCGCGAGCTCATCGGAAGAACGACGGTATTGATGGGGACAACGCGAGACCCGATTCCGTGGATGACCCGTCGGTCTTCGCCTTCGAGCACGTGTCTGGCGTCGTGGCGGGCCCGTCGTTACCATTGAAGTCGGCGGCGGCCTGCGTGCCCAAGGATTTTAGCAGAGACGCACAACCGCTCTTCGCGCAGACGCTCACGGAGCTGTCCTGGAAGGGGGCGGCCGTCACGTCGCTGGCGCAATCATTGACGAACGACGCGGCCGCGAACCCGCGGGCCCCGAAACCCGTCAAGGTGACCTTCGCCCCGAAACGCAACGTGCGCTACTGCTCGCGCTTCCGCTTCGACGTGCACCACGGCGAGTCGTTCGACGTCGTCCTCCAGGGCGCGGGGAGCTATGAGGAGGACGTCCTGCCGCGATCAGTTCGCGTGGCCGGGCGTAATAGGTGATCGATATTCTTAGTCGAGTAGTCGGCAGCGGCGTCCGTCCCGTGCCAGGGGCACTTGTGGGGGCTGTGGGCAAGTCGGTGGGCGCTGCCCTCGGGAGGGGCGCCCATGAATACCGCGAGCTGAAGCAGAACAGTTTTTACGTCCTAGAGGTGGAGAGGAATCCGTGGTAGAAGGGTCGGAAAGACCATGCGAAAACGTGTGTGGTGTCAAGGAGGAGGACGAGGCAAGGACGCGGCGGCCGCCTCTTCCGCCTGCAGGGAGGCCGCGAGCGCTGCGTCGGCATCCCTGCTCAGCGCCCGCGCGATTACAAAGTCGCTTGTCGTATCCGAGGCCGCACGGGCGGGAGCGGGCGGGGGCGCGATTCGTCGCTCGGTCTCGCTCGACTCGCCCTGGGCGCGGCTCTCGGCAATCTCGCGCTCGACCGCTTCCAGTCGTCGCGCAATTGCGGCTCGATATCTCTTACGTCTCGCCATACTGACCTCGTGCACGCTTATTTGTCTCGTGAGCTCGCCCAAAAGCACGGGCTGCCTGCAAAACGGACACGGGGCTCGATTCGTCGGCGGGTTCGTCCGACACACTTTCGTGATGCACTCGCGGCAGAAGCTGTGGTTGCACTTCGTCCACGCGCGGTCGTCGTACGGCTTCAGGCAGATAGAGCACTGGTCCTCCGACTGCTGCCGTTGGCCGAGGCGCGGCGGCGCGAGTGGTAGTGGTAGGAACTCCTTGAGCAGCGCGACGATGGACGAGTGGCCCTTGTATTTTGCGATGCCCAGCGGCGTCGAGCCCGTCTTCGTCGCCCGGTCGACGACCGCGCCCTTATCTAACACCAGCCGCACCGCGCCGACGTGGCCGTTAAAGCAGGCGGCGAACAGCGGCGTCGAGCCCTTCTTCGTCGCCCGGTCGACCTCCGCACCTTTGTCCAGCAACAACCGCACCGCGCCGACGTGGCCATGCTCACAGGCGGCATACAGCGGCGTCCGACGGCCCTCGTCCGCCCGATTGACCTCGGCGCCTTTATCTAACAATAGCCGCGCCGCGTCGACGCGGCCGTTCTGGCAGGCGATCCATAGGGAAGTTGTGCCGTCCCCGTTAGCTTGGTCGACCGCAGCGCCGCCGTCCAGGAGTTGTGTCATCGCCTCGACGTCGCCGGCCTTACTTGCCACAAGCAGCGGGTAGAGGCGCTCCTCGAGCAGCGCGTAGAGGCGCTCCTCGAGCAGCGCGACGACTGCGTGACGCTGCAGACGCTTTGCAACGTCCAGCGGCGTCGTGCCCTGGTTATTCGCCCGATTAATATCCGCTCCGCGCTCCAGCAACAACCGCGCCGCGTCGACGTGGCCCTCAGCACAGGCGACGAAAAGCGGCGTCTGACCGTTCTCCGTCGCCCGATCGACGTCCGCGCCTTTCTCTAGCAGCAGCCGCGCCGCGCGAACGTGGCCTTTAAAACAGGCGACGAACAGCGGCGTCGCGCCGTCCTCCCTCGCCCGATTGACCGCCGCGCCCTTGTCTAGCAATAGCCGCGCCGCGTCGACGCGGCCCTCCTGGCAGGCGATCCATAGCGGCGTCACGCCGTTCGCCTTCGCCCGGTCGACGACCGCGCCTTTGTTCAGCAACTGCCGCACCGCGTCGACGCGGCCGTTCTGGCAGGCGATGTACAGCGGCGTCCGACCGTTTTCCGTCGCCCGGTCGACCTCCGCGCCGTTGTCCAGCAGCAGCCGCGCCGCGTCGACGTGGCCGTTCTGGCAGGCGACGTGCAACGGCATCGCGTCGCCGTCCGGGAATCGCGGCATCGCGTCGACGTCGCCGGTCGCGGCCGCAGCGTCCAATTTGTAGATGTGGTCCTCGAGCCGCGGCGCCTCACACACAGCTTCTTTCGCCCCACACAGTGCTGCGCCACATAAGATTCCCGTCGGAATGAGCCCACACAACAGGATGGCGATCCTGTGTGTGTGCCACGGCGTCACGCGCGGGTCGCAGGCGCCGTCGGTCGAGTGATCGCGCGCGGGGCCGTAGTACGCCGACCAAAATGCAAACGGCAAGAACATGAAGACATAAAAGAAAATGAGGGGGCAACAAAAACTGAATGATTCAGAACATATATCTTCGCTTTCGGTGTAACTGCCCCGTACCGTTAACGGTTCGTGGCACACAGGCCCGCACGAACTTGCGCACGAGCATATGCATATCAATAATACAGGGGCAAGGATCATGAGGAGGCAGAGGGCGTACAGGCCCCCAGACCGCATCGCGGGCCTTTCGTCGTAGGGGAGGCACGTGAACACCCTATATCCATGTGAAGGACCCTTGTGGAGCCGAGCCCGGCCGCAGGCGTCTTTACCGAGGGCACAGAGAGAGAAACTTCCCTTTTTCTTTTTTTCATGATACCCCTCCGTCTCGGGAGCATGTTGTTCCTCTTTTCTATTAGGCGTCCTCTGCACCGCGTCGCACTTGGGATCCGCGTCGCACAGGGCGAATGCCTCGTCCATCGAACGTACCTTCGCGCCAAACAAATTACGCTTCTTTTCGTTTTCCGGGTGGCATGCGACCTCAGGACGGACCTCTTGGAAGACGCAGCGCGTGTAATCAGCGGTCGTGACATTCGCCAGGCTGTGTTCCGCGAGGCCGCGGAGAAAGCGGGTCGCCGTCGCCGTTCGCACAACGACGAGGCCGAGGAGCGCGATGCTCCGCATGATCCGCCGCAAATGCTCCCCGGCGCAGCACAATGGATTGGCAGCCCGGAGCAGCTGCCCGCGTGCGGTGGGCTGCCCGTCGACCGGACGTGCTTGCTTGAGGGTGGATTATACGTCGCTCAGCTCCTGCGCCCGAGGAAGCTCCTGCGCCCGAGGAAGCTCCTGCGCCCGAGGACTTGCTGATCTTTGCATTCTGTGCCAGTATATAACATACTAGGGCGAGGGGGGGGCTATAACAACACACACACACTAGATTTGCAAAAAAGTCGCGTTTTTGAGCGTGTTTGTGCCTAACCGACGTTAGCCGCGCGTTATCCGTTGTTTTTGAAGGCCTGTCTCGCGGCGCGAATAGCTGCAACCAGCCAGTTAGCGCCACATCAAAAAGACTCGAGGATGGCCCCGCAGCTCTACCGCGTCAGCGGCAAGCACGGCGCCGTCGTGCGCGCCGGCCCGGAGACGAGCTCCGCCCTCGTCGGCACCCTTCCGGTCCTCGAGGTCGTCAAGGCCTTGGACGTCCAAACGAACTCGAAGGGCGTCGAGCGCGTGAGAATCGAAGGCGCGACGATGAGCGGCTGGGTGTCGCGGCGGCTGCTGGAGAAAGCCGACGCCAAGAAGTCCAAGGACCTGAAAATAGCGGTGGAGTGGAAGGACGGGGATACAACCCTCAAACGGCTCGCCGTCGAGGCCGAGCCCGGCTCGACGATACAAGACGTCAAACTGAGCCTCGAGGCGATGACGCGCGTACCCGCGGCGCGGCAGGTCTTAGTTAATAGTGAAGTTGAACTGCAGGACCACGAGGGCGTCGCCGCATCCACACTCATCATGCGCGAGGAAAAGCCGAAAATCCGCACGGACCTGCAGACCGTGCGGGGCGGCGAAACCTTGGCGGCCTTCCTGCCGCCGCCTGCCAAGGTAGTCGAGGAGGATGCCGAGCCCCTGCACCTGCGGTCGCACGGCACGCTCTGCGGCGGGTCCTTCACGACGCGGAAAAGGACGCCGTTCTACGCGGCGCGGCACTTGAACGCGAAGGCGGCGCCCGTCGACGTCGCGGCGGTGCCGTCGGACGACGACGACGACATCGACGAGCCCATCGTCGAGGAGGTCGACCGGCCCCGCTGCCAAGTGCCGCCGCCGCCGCCTCCACGAGAAACACCGATCGTCGTCGACGTGACGGCGCCGAAGGCTCCCGTGACGACGCAGGACGTGCGCGCGGCCGGCGGCCCGCCGCCCCAGAAGGCCGTCTGGAACTCCAAAGATACGTGGGAGGAGCGCGACGTGACGGCCTGGGCCGTCGAACGGTTCGCGGAGCTGTTGCAGGAGGAGGTATGTAAGGTGTCGCCAGCGATCAACCTAAAGTTCCGCGACGTTCTTAGAGTTGTGGGCGACGCCCAGGTCGTCGTGTTTCAAAGGCGGACGCGGTACTTGTTTGATTTTTCGGAACTTGAAATCGCCTGGGCCGCACAAAGTGTCGAGGGGAGTCCCTTGTTCAACGGCCGCTGTATTATCCGCGACGCGGCGTCGGGCGCCGCGGCGGCGGATTTGGAGCTCGAGACGGCCTTTGCGCCCGCTTCCGATGAGGAGAAGGCCGTGAATGACTTTTTAAGGAGACGCGGCGAGGGCTTAAACGTAAGGGCGTCGGTCGGTGCCGTGCTCGAGCGCTTCGAGGCCGAGTTCGTGCGGCTGTCGGGAGAAGGTGTTAGCCTTGCCACCAAGTTTCCGACGTCGAAACGCCTCGCGAAGCGGTGATTAGCTTTGGGTCGCGGGCGACGGCCTATTTTGTGAATTAACATGATCAACTTTAGAGTGCGAGGGCCTCCTCGAGGGCCCTTTTCGCGGCGTCGATATTCGTCTTCCGCCGGTCGCGGACGACGTTCGCCGCGGCGCCCGCCGGCGGCGGCTTCGTCGGGACGGCGCGCTGGGGCGGTGGCGGCGGCGCGGGCGCCGCCGACGGCTCGACGCGCGACGTGACCGGCTCCTCGTCGTCCTCGACGGCCAGCAACGCGAGGAGCTCGTCGTCATAGCCCAGGTCCTCGGCCACGTTGTAGGGCGTGCGCTTCATATGGTCCCGCAATGTTTTATCGGCGCCGGCCCCGATAAAATATTTGACCGTCTCTATCGAACCGCTCGACGCCGCGAGGTGCAGCGGCGTCTCGTCCCAGGTGTTCGGCGCGTCGAGCGCGAAGTCGTGCGACGCGATGAGCATGGCTGATGCTTGTGGGGCGCCGTGGCGCGCCGCCGTATGTAACGCCGTGTCGCCGCAGGGCGTCCGCGCCGGCACGGCCGGCGCGGCGTCGACGAGGGCCACGACGCACTTTTTGGAATCGTGTGCCGCGGCGACATGGAGCGGCGTGAGACCTTCCGCATCCTTGAAGTGGATGCTGTAGGGGCAGCGCTCGAGGCAGCCCCGGGCCGCCTCCACATCATCGGCTTTGCACGCCGCGACGAGGGCAGGGCCATTCTTTTTCAGGGTGAAATTACCACCGACGAACTGCATCGTACGGTGCTCTTGGGCGTCGATGAAGCGCGAGGCAGCCCTGCGGTCGTTTGCGAAGCGACGAGGCAGCCCTGGGCGCTCGCAGACGCTGCCGGCGCCGGTTGGCTTGCAAGCCTAGTGTGTCGATACGCTAGTTAACTTGGAAAACTCCGCCTGCGGTTGGAGAACTTGGAAAGGAATTACGACACGCTACAGCACGCCTGCGGCGTGCCCGTGGCCTGCTTCGGCGGTAATAAACCGGACGGCGAGAACGGCTGGACGGGCGGCGGGTCGTAGACGTCGCCGTTGTAGCCCGGCACGTCGAAGCCCCGCGCGCGCGTGAAGACGACGCGCCAGCAGCACGGGTCCCGGAAGCCGTCGCCCCAGTCCGTGTGCTTGTAGTCGTCGTGGGCCAGCACGCCTCTTCTATCTCCGAGCTTCGACAAGCCAAACAGGTACTCGACGTCGGGCTGGACGTTCGCAAACTGCAGCGTGATCTGTCTTGCTCCAAAATAGTCGTAGCGAAACCCAAAACCCTGGCGCTGGCGATGATCCAATTCCCCCTGCGTCGGGCCGCCGCGATGCCCGATCGTCGCGTCGTCGGGCCGCGCATCCAATAAGTCCACATGGTGCGGCCCGCCGCCGTCCCGATCTCTCCGGCGATTCCTCGCCCTTGCTAACGCTAGACACTTGCCCATTTTTTTGGGAACCACGTCGGTCGCGGAGCCGCCTCGTCGCGGTTCGACCCTACCCCAAGGTAATTGGAGGTTATGCGCCGTCTCCGTTGAGTGCAACGTGACCACAATCCTTGCGCGGCGATCCGGGCCGACCACGGCCGTGGTGATATGATCGAAGGCGTCGTTCGTGAGCCACCTACCATCTCTCCCCCCAATGCGGACGTCGGCCCCATTCACTTGGATCGCCCGCACCCACTGGTGCAAACACGGCCCGCAGGGCGTGTGGGGACCGCCCACCAACGCCACGCGCAGTCGATCACCAGGAGCTAGGTGAGCATCCCGGACCCGCCGCATCGCGTCCAGGGGCCTTTCCCCCGCGACTAAGCGAATCACGTCCGACTCCAGACCCACCGCCTTGCCCACTCTCCTCACGATAGCTTCGCAGCGCCAGCCCGGTCTAGCGTTTACGGGAATCGTCATACCGGTCGGCGTCCGACAGATGACATGGATCGGCGGCGCCCCGGGCTGGTCATCATCATCTTCCGAGTCATCGTCACCCGCATCAACTAACGTAGCGATCTGCGGCTCCGTTCTCTGCGGAGAATCGCTGCCGTGGGCCCACAAGGTAGAGTCGGTGTTCGGAGGCGCCACGAACTTGCGAGCCGGTGGCGGCGCCCGTCTCTTGGGCGGAGAACCCGCTTGACTCATCGACGACCCAGGTCGGTCCTGCTGGAAGAAGGCCGACGCCGCTTTCGGTGAATCGGGGGTCTTGGCCCTTTCCCAGTCCTTCGCCGATCTCGCTTCGGCATCCAGTATATCCTGGCGGCTCTTTGATCTGCTCCGTTCTCTGGGAGGCGGCCTTCTTCCCCCAGAGCGGTCTTGGGGTCTTGGCCTTCGATTCGGTGTCCGTTCGGATCGATGTCTGGACGTGTCCGCGTTCTTCGGTGTTTTGCCCGTCTGGCGCTTGTAATCCTCTAAAGATTGTTCATACGCTAACTCGGCAGCCGTAGGCCCGTCCTCATTATCATACGAAGGTGGAGGCCGCCTTCTTCTGTACTCTCGAGAGTCTCTGTGAGTGCCAGCGGTACCTTGCCTCGAATAATCATCTCGGTAGTCTCGCGAGCGACTCCGACGTCTACGACGATCATCTCGGTCATCATAGTCTCTGCGAGAACGCCTTCTCCGACGATCATCGTCGTAGTCGCAGTCGCGACGCGAACGACGTCGATCGCGATCGTCGCGACGAGAACGCCGTCTGCGAGGAGAATGTGACTCCTCCCGTAATTTCACGCCGCGCGCTTCCGCCGCCGCGAGCTGCTCGCGCAAATACTCATTTTCTTCCTCCATAGCTATTTCTCGGGGCGTCCGCGGCGGCGCCTGGGGCTCGTAGCGCCGCCTCGCGCTTCGGGGCGCGTCGCCCCGCGCGCTTCTCGGTCCGTACTCCGAGTATTCCGATCTAGCGGAGTGTAATGAGCCCCGGCCACCCCCATACTCCGAGTACTCGGAAACCTCATCCGACGGTCTTCGGTCCGGCCCCTTGTTCGTCTCTCTCTTAATACGGGCCCAGGAGTCCCTCTGCCTTTGGTTCTGCGAGCTGCCCGGTCGCGGTCCCACAGAAGCGTACGAGGCCACTGATGACGCGTCGTCGGAGTTGTTGCCGCCGCTCGACGCGTTCGACGACACTCTAGGTCTTGTGGGGTTGTAGCCCACCCTACCAGAATTGGGCCGCCGCGCTTCCACGGCCGTCGTCGCGGTCGACGCCACGGAGAAATTGCTCTCGGAATCGCTGCGCTCGCCCCAGTACTGGGAGTTCGGCGCGCAGTTCCGGCAGAAGCCGTCCCTTCCCGCAGGATTGACACAACCACTTCGAATACAGCGGTACTGCCGCGGCCGCCCGGACATGGATCGAGTACTTCTGACAGACGCCATGCTCGCGACGGAACCCGCATCACTCCGATTGTCATCATCTTCATCCTTCGACCGCGACGAGCGACCGCGACGAGGCGTCGGCGGCTCCGTGTCGATCGGAGGCGGCTTGACTAAGCCTGAAGGTAGGCCACCTTGCCTAGGTGTCGTGTCGAAGGAGTTCCGCCCCGCTCTCGTTAAAGCCGAAGGGGGCTCGCGGCGCGGCCCCTGGCTGCGGTTGGAGCGGGCGCTGTCCGGTTGCCCGGAGTAGGCGTCGGGCCGCCGGCCGTGGCCGCGCGCGGAGCCGGCTCTTATAGTAGGTGGGTTCAGGCGCCGCGCGCGCGTGCGCGGCGTCTCGAGGGGGTTTTGTTGTGCGGCGGTGGCCATGGTTGGGAGCACAGCGCCTCGGCTCTCCTTTTCAAGCCAATGGCTCGTGCTCGGGTTGAATCAACTAGGTCCAGCCGCGGCCGCTGGGGTCGCGGGTGCTGAGGCAGCGGCGGCGCTCTCCTGGCCCGGGGCAGCCTTAGAAGGGCGCTCCCATCGTGCGCGCACCGGAACAGTGGTCGCCTCTACGTCGCGGGGTCGGGCGCTGCAGCGGACCTGGGTGAAAGTACTAGGGTACGTTTTGAATCAGACACCCCTCAGAGGGCTAAGAGCCAAGCCCGGGACCCGGGCCAGGCCTCGCCGGCACCGTCGCGACGTCTACGACGACCTGAGTGGGACGACGGCTGCCCCAGGCTGCCCCTACGAAGGGGGCAGCCCCCTAAGATGGCTTAAGACGGAACCGAACTTCGCTTCGCTCGTTCGGTTTTTTCTTTTTGATACATCTTGTATAAAATCCCCCCAGAACATATAAAAGATAATGGCAAAAATTGATTAGTACCCCCGATAGCCCGGATCATTCTTGGCAATACTGAAGACAACCAAACACAATCGGATGTTTCATCTTAACCCGAACCATCACCCCCCACGCCGGATTTGACACCCTTGCGGAGCAGCCCCCGGCAGGGGAAAAGGCATGAACTCCTCCAGGGTTAGCTGCCCTCAGGGCAGGTGACCCTGAAGGAGTTTATACCTTTTTTCGCGTAGCCTTACTGGCCCCGCGGGACCTCTATATAGAGGCACCGAGGCGTGGAAGGGGCGTAGCGGACCTAGGTCGACGTTATCAATTCGATCAAACTTAAAACGACGGGGAGGAGAGGGGAACAATTTGACTACCAGAGCCGCCCGCTCGACCGCGGGCGTTTTTCAAACTCCAACTGGCGCGCCGCCGCGGCCGGGCTGTCCGGCGACCGCCTCTGTAGATGCCGCCGCCGCGCGTCCGGCGTCTTCGGCAGCGACTTGGCCCGGAACGCTCTAGCTCGACGACTTCGCTCCGTCCGCTCCGACTTCATATCGTCAAAGTCGACAAATCTGAAAAACCTCGCCAAATTTGTGGTTCTATAAGCATTCAGCCAGTCGAGTTCTTCGACGTCGCGCATGAGCGGCCTTTCGGAAGGCGCCGCGCTCAGCAAGCCATCTAGCAGTGACGAGAGCCCGGCGACACATAATTGACGAGCCGTTCTAGATTCCTCGTCATCATCGCGCGCCTGCGCCGCGGCGTGCTCGGCCGCCGCTAGGGCGGCCGAGAACTTGTCGGCGATGGCCCTTGAATGCTTTGCACTATCATCCTCAAGTAATAACTGCCCGAGAAACGGCGGGTCCGTCGGCAAGGATTGCGACGTGGCCATCTCAAATAACACACAACCAAGCCCCCACGCGTCCACAGCGCCGAAGACGTCTTCACCGTCGTCAAAACATTCTGGTGGTTGATACACTTCTGTTCCACCGACAGAACTGGAAGATGAAGCATCGTCAAAGGAATGGCTCCGACCCCTCCGCGGCGTGTGCACCGCCGACTTGACGGCGAGGCCAAAGTCCCCGAGCTTGCACCGCGCTTCACTACTTTTGACGAAGATATTTTCCAACTTGACGTCCCTATGTGTTACGCCTTGACTATGAGCATAGGCCAAAGCCGTCGTACATTGTCGCGTGACCTCTACCACCACATCGAGCGGAAAGGGCACGCCACTCGCGGCGACGTGGTCCAACAGACTCCCCCCTTCGCAGTCCTCCATGGCTATACAGGCGAAGTCCGCTATTGGTGCAGAATCGTCTATGAGCGGTGATCCTTTCACGGCTCTATGGACAAAGGTATCATAATACGCTACGACGTGATCATGTCTCAATTCTAACAAATGTCTGGCCTCATCTAGTACCCCTTTGAGGGCGTTGACGTCTCTCTCGAGGTCGACTCGGACTAATTTAACGACAACGCCCTCGCCCTTGCACCGCCACACGCTTCCAAAACCGCCTTCGCCTACTTTGTCGTCTAGGTTTAAACGCCCATCACAGATGCGACACGCACAAGGGACTCGCTCCGTGCGACTACCGAGCAAAGGCTCGGCCACGAACCTATCGATGGACGAAGAAGCACCAATCGCGGCCAACGCGAGAATAGCCACACCGACAATATAGCACCACGTCGCGCCGAACGCTTCCGCAAACTGGTCGGCCACGCTCGCCTCGAGCTGGAATCTTGCGGAACTACCTTGCAGGCAGGCGTTCGCGATGGCCACGGCCGCTCGTTCCCGTCTATCCGAGCACTCGTCCTTCTCGAGTCGTTGCAGGACGCGTTTCCTCAGGTTCCTCACGTCATTTATATCTATACCTTCGTCGATGGACCACATGGCCCTCCGTTCTTCGTCCGACGCTTCTTGCGAGAAGGCTCTATCGGCGGCGGCGACAATTTCATCTAAATCGCACCCATCGTGATCTTCGGACGTCAGCGCTATGATCGACGCGAGTCCTCTCCGCTGCGCCGGCGAGAGGGACCTCGGTTTATCGGTCTCTGCTTGGCCGAAGCTCGCGAGGAGCGGGAGCCAGAGGCTGGTTAGTGTTGGTCGGGCGCAGGCTGCGGTGGCCATGTTAATCTCTGCCGCGCTCTGCTCTCGGGCGGTTTTCGAGGGCCGGGCCTTGTGCCTTGGGCTGGTGGCGGGGCGCAGGGGTCCGATGCTTGTCCGCACACGTTCGCAGGCACACGTCGGTGCTTGTATGGCGCGTTTAGAGCGCCGGGCTCCAGCTAACCAAAAATGCTCTCGGGTTTTGCGTTCAAAATGGCAGCCTTTGGCGCGTCGCTTGCGCTTCGGAGTAGCGCTCTGAGCCAAGCGGAGGATGCGTCTTCGTCGATCTCTTGCGCTGAAAAACCCGCGTCCTTACTACAATCTTGCCGTAGACCAAGCCATTTTTTGAGCGTACTACAGCCCGAGTCCACTCTACACTGCGTGCTGCCTCATTCCTATCGTGGTGTCGGCGCGCTGCGAAAAAATTGGGTCTGCATCGCGCATTTCCAGCCCAAACGCCGAGGTCTGATGCGAGAAGACTTTATCAGCGGCGCGCGGGACCACGGCCGCCAGCGGACGCGCTCCATGGCTCGTATCGACGGCGACGGCCCTTAGCAACCGCGCGCGGGACCACGGCGGCCAGCGGATGCGCCAGACGAATCGTATCGACGGCGACGGCCGCGCAGCCAACCTTTGCACCCGCGCAGGCAACGATGAAGGTCGTGCTCGCGCTCGCGATGGGCGCGGCGGCGCTCGCGCCGAACCAGCCGCAGGTCGCGGGCAAGGTCGCGGCCAAGGCCGCGGGTGCGGCCGCCCTCGGCGCGGCCATGACGCTGTCGTCGGTCCCCGCCTTCGCGGCCGCCGGCGATTCCATAAGACGCACGGAGCCCGTCGCGCGCAAGGAGGCCGCCGACGAGGCGTCCACGACCCAACTCAAGTACTCGTACACGAACATGCCCTGGGAGGACCTCGAGACGTCCACCGCCAAGTTCGCCCCCAAATCGAACTGGAACACGCTCTACCCCGAGAAGCGTTTGCGCCTCGAGAAGAAGTCGCCGGTCGCGCGCAAGGACCTCGCGCCGGCGGGCAACTTCGAGACCTACGCGAAGACGTACCCGGGCCTCTACTCGGCCCTGTCGGGCCTGCCCATGGGCGAGACGACTCCCTTCCTCGGCGCCAAGCCCGCCGAGCCGCCGGCGGACGCGGCCAAGAAGTAGGCGCGTCGCGTAACGTGGCCGGACCTCTCGCGTTGTTTTCGCTCGTAGCTGGGGAGATATTGCTCCCCCGTGTACCGGGCCGTCACTCGGGCTACGTTTACTAGTACCTTCACGGTTGCCTTGCCAGTGCCAGTGCTTTTTCCCACCTAGCCGCGGAGCCGACGCGAGGCCTGCGTGACCGTCATACGCCGGCGCCCCGAGTGTTGGCAATGTTAGCTCGGAGGCGACAGCGAGGGGTGGTTTTTAGACTGGTTTTTAGCACCACCTAGGAGCTCGCGCCACCACCCTTCTTCGTGCGCGATTTCACGGCGGACCGCCTCTTCTTCTTCTTGCCGGCGGGTGTCGGCGCGGGCGCGGCGGCCTGCGCCTTCGCCTGGGCGGCGGCCGCGGCGGCGTCGACGGCCGCCTTGACCTCGGCCGGCGCTGCCTCGGGGGCGGCGGGCGCCGGCGCCGGAGCCGGAACAGGAGCCGGCGCGGCCGCCGGAGGAGCCGCGGGCGCGGCCGCGGCCGCCGGAGCCGCGGCGCCCGTCTTCTTCGCAACGGCGCGCCTTCTTTTCTTCGGCGCCGCCGGCGTCACCTCCGCGGCAACAGGCGCCGCGGCGGCGGGCGCAGGCGCGGGCGCAGGCGCCTCGACAACAGGCTCGGAAGCGAGCGCCGCCTCCTGGGCCGCGAAGACTTCCGGTACAGCCGCCTCCATGGCCTTTTCGACGACGTCGGCGCATCTTGATCGACCGAAGTCGTCGACGGCATCAATCAAGTTGTCCACGAGCTCGGCCTCGCCCGACAGCTCCCTCCCGCCATCCCGCGTCGCCCTCAGGACGTTATCCGATACCGTGAAGGTCAGCCGCCCGGCGACTTTGATGCCATCATCCTCGAGCGTCTCCCACCGCAGCGCTCCCAACTGACCCGAAGCCTCCGCTTGGACGGAAGGCGCCTCGAAGGCCACGGGTCTAGCACCTCGGATAGCTAGAGTCGCGTCCACCGACATTAAAGCTTTAGGGCCCCATTCTGTTCTCAACCAATCACCTAGTTGAGCCGGGTCCCAGACCTTCGTGGACAGCAATTGTTTGGACATGGCTTCCGGGGATGACCTCTCGCGACACACGGCCAGGACCATGGCGTCCCATTCCTCTGGAGATGGCGACGTTGAACCCGAGCCGCTCCGTACTTCAAACTCCACACTTCCGGGCAAGTCCTGGAACCGTCTCACAGTAGCGGCGGCCGCGTCGGCCACGGCGCCGCGCCGCGCCGGCGTCTGCGGCTCGGCCTTGCCTTCTCTAGCTTGGACGTCTGACCGTGCCGCGTCCATGTCGCCGAGTCCGAGCCACGTCCCGGTCGAGAGGAACTGGTCCTGCTTGTCTTCGTTCTGTTGGACACTTACTACTCTAGCGCCTCTTCGACCGAAGTCGTCGACGAGGGTCGGGGCTCTTCGCAGCCCTTGGCTGAAAGCAACCACATCGGCATCTCTCGCGCCGGCGCCGAACAGGGGGCCGTGCCGCACGACGGCGACTCGGCTCCCCGCGTTTCTACACCTTTCCGCCACCTCCTCGACATCATTCGTCTCGGCAGCGCCATCCAGCAGCTTCAACGGATTGGGCAGGGCGAAGCCCTCGTCTTCGTCTGCAGAGCCGGCCGGCGCCACTAGCACAATAGCCCGCGCGCCCGCGCAGCGCTCCGCGAGTGCACTCAGCTTCTCCTCGCCGCCGTCGGCGCAGACCACCGCCGCGTCCACGTAGCCCGCTTGACCGTCCGTACAACGCATCACGTCGGCATCATTTAAACGGACGGCGACGGCGTCCGCCACCGTGTCGCCGGCCGGGCCGACCACGGCGACGCGCGGGCGCGGCGCGGACAGCGCTGCGGCCTGCGTGACGAGTACGCACAGCGATGTCAGCCTCATTGCAAAACTGGGTCTTGTCGCTTGTAATAGCTGGTTGCAACGCGCCTGATCAGACACACGCTATGCAAGGTGCGCGTCCAGCGCTCCACACCACAAATGCTTGCAAATTGGAGCCGCACGGCGGGTGATTGGACTTGGTCAGCGCATAGCCAAAGTCCAGAAAGCAAGAGAGCCGCACCGCAGCAGGAGTCGTTCCAGGGGTTAAGCACGTCGTGCTATGACGGATGCATCGCTCGACAGTCGCAACACGGAGCTAGCGTATCGACACTCTCTAGCCCAAAGCAGTCTCTCCGCGAAGGAAGACGGCCGCTGTACTCGTGTGCTGGTCAGTTGGTGGATCACAGCTCCACATAGCTGCACAGCGATCACACTATTCAATCATCCGTCGCTGGCGACGTCGCGGCGTCGTGTAACAGCACGTGACCAGAGAGCGGAGGAGGTCAGGAGTTTCAGGCGCCGCCGCGATCATAACACGTGACCTAGAAAAACCATGGCCCTGCGCGCATCTAATGGAGCGCCCTCCGTCGAGCAGCAGCCTAGATACTTAGCGGAGGCCTCGCGCCGCGTCCAGGAGCAGGGCTTCTACGCGAAGAAGGCCTGCGGGGCGAGAGACCTGCCCGGAGCATTAAGGCATTCGTCCGACATGTTACGAGAGTTGAGGACGTCGCTACTCACACCCAGAAACTACTACGAGCTCTACATGAAGGTGTGTGATGAGCTGAGGCACTTAGACCAGTTCTTTCAACAATTAGTTGCGGACGGGACACCCGCAGCAGATATCTACGAGCGCGCCCAGGCCTGCGGCGATGTGTTACCTCGACTCTACCTCTTAATAACGGCAGGAGCGGTCTACGTAAAGACGATGCAAGCTCCCGCTAAAGATATATTACATGACCTCGTCGAGATGGCCAAGGGCGTGCAGCACCCCATGCGGGGGCTGTTTCTGAGACATTACCTGGCCCAGGCTTGTAAAGATGCCCTACCAGATACCGGTTCGAAATTTGAAGGTGATGGTGGCGACGTCTCGCACGCGGTCGATTTCATCCTGAGGAACTTCGGCGAGACCAACAGGTTGTGGGTGAGGATGCAGAACCAGGGCCCCGCCTCCCAGAAGAAGCGAAGGGAGGAAGAACGCAAACAACTCAAAATCTTAGTCGGGACGAACTTAGTAAGGTTATCCCAATTGGAAGGCGTGGATGAAGCGAGGTACGCGTCGGAGGTCCTGCCGCCGCTCCTCGAACAAGTCGTGAATTGTAGGGATGCGATAGCGCAACCTTACTTGCTGGACTGCATCACCAACGTTTTCCCGGACGAGTTCCACCTCGCTACACTTGATAGTTTTTTGACGTGTTGCACGCAGTTGAGAGATAAGGTCTGCGTCCGATCTATTTTAGAGGCGATGATGCGCCGGCTGGCGAACGGCGCTAGGCAAGAGGATAGTGAAGTGTTGGGGCCGCCCGGGGCTTTCGATGCCTTTGATGCTTGTGCGTCTCGACTCGTAGAGGAGAAGAAGGAGGCTCTGAAAGTGGCGGATCTGATTCAATTGCGAGCAGCATTGCTGGAGTTCGCCGTGGAGTGCTATCCCGGGGAATTGGAATATGTCCAGCGGTGCCTAGCGCAAACGTCAGCAGCCATCACGGCCGATGTCGTCGGAGACGACGCCATGGAGTTGGAAACGTTGTTGTTAGCACCGGTCTCTTCACAACAGATGACCCTATCAGCATTGTTATCGTTGGACGACGTCGCGCCGCTCTGCAGAAGATTACCCCTCGACCAGCGGAAGAACGTTGCCAGGAGGTGTTTGCGTCGAGTGCTGGATGGTGACGACGCTTTAGACTCACCAGAAGCCGTCGTCAAGCTCTGCTCTATTTTAGAACCGCTGCTCTGTGGAGACGACTCATCAATGACTGACGAAGTTCTAGAGAAGGAGCAAACTTCTGTAGCATCGTTAGCGCATCTGTGTCGTTCAGAATCGACGGATGATGTTTTTAGGGTGCTGGGAACGCTGAGGAGGGCCCTGGGCAAGGGCGGGTCGAGGAGGACGGCATATACCTTGCCGGCGTTGGCTTACAGAGGTTTAGATTTAGCACGAGTAGCGAAGGGGCCCGAGTTTTCTGCAAGGAAGGTCTTCCAGTTCGTCCACGAGACGGCGACGGCGCTAGCGGGCGTGGCGCCCGCTCGCGCTTTACGTGTTTTCCTGGCCGCGGCCTTGGAGGCCGACGCGCAATCCCTAGGCGCGATCTCTTATGAATTTGTCTCCCAAGCTTTCATCTTGTACGAGGACGAGTTGCCCGACTCCAAAGC
>JACLAA010004836.1_pt1 | contig 36719 bp, 25 predicted proteins | sample 8027891 | NCBI WGS metagenome assembly JACLAA01 (sample SAMN15724900, study PRJNA655200) | protist metagenome | isolation source: fluorescence activated cell sorting (FACS) single amplified genomes of... | place: Spain: Blaines Bay Microbial Observatory, Mediterranean Sea | collected 2016-01-19 | reverse complement strand
ACCGAGTGAACCATGACGATAGACGAGCGAGACGAGATGAGACGAGACGAGACGAACGATGATATGAACGATGTGATGAACACGCGAGCGATGCGCGCGCTGTTTCAGTCGTTCCGACAGCCGCGCCCACGACTGCGCCGGCAAAATGTTGGCTTCGGCGACGTGATTTTCGTTCACGGCGTAAATCGTGTTCCGCGCACCGAGCGCTCAGGTATAGGGTTTAGGGTTTAGGGTTTAGGTATCGACGGAACGAGAATATTGGCGAAACTTGTGAGCGAGCTTGTGCTTCGATATAGCGATACGATCGATCGATCATCAAATGCATATTATTGTGATCGTACGACGACGACGATGATACGATGCGATGATCGACAAGCGAGGCACGGATGGATGGATACACACGCATACATACTACATATATACGTATTAATACACGCATATATTCTTTGTATTTTAGATATGCATCATGCTACGCTGGTGGATATATATGTGTAGCTAGCCAATATGCACTCCTCCTGCAGCGCAATGCATTCACGCGGTCAGCACAAAGTTGAACTTCACGTTTACGTGCGTCATGTATTATGTGTGCGTGTACACGCACATCATCACAATAATGTTTATTTATTTGTTTCGGCCTTCCTTGCTTGCTTGGCAAGTTAAGTAGGCAGTTAGCTCTCTTCGTTTTCTGTTTTATGTTTTCCTGTGCTGGACGCGAGTTTCAACTCGTGTCGTCGCTCTCTGCTTCTTTTAAGACGCAGTTCGTTTCGCCTGCTCGGTTCAAAGATACACGAAAAAGTGTGCGTCAGTTAAGCAACATGCGAGGCCGTGTCGATGACGAGTGTTCAGTGGTGAGAGCATCGCTAAGCACGTGGAGGAAGAGTACTCACCTCACGCAGATAGTCCGTACGTCGTCCTGAGGGAACGCATCAAGATCGTGAAGCACGTGACAGTACCGGCAGTAGCGCTGTAAGGGGGCATCTGCGTGCAATCGCACCTGTGCAGCTCTCTGTACAATGAAATTATGGGTACGTATGTGTTAGAATGTGACGAAGTTATTGCGCGACGTGGAGGGATGGATGCTTGTCTTTTTCTCACCTTGTGCTCTGAACAGAGTTTCAGTTTTCGCTTGCACGGTTCAGACAGATTTCTGCACGAGTACACCATACACTGCGTGACGCCTTTATCAACCCTCATTTGGCCGTTCATGGAGCCTTGCAGCTGTAAGTGACTTAGGTTTCCAAGTGCTTTAATATCATGCGTGCTACTGTTGAGAACAGAAGTTATGTCGGCACCTCCTACCGGGAGATGCTGGCCACGTGATTGGTTGCCTGGTGGAAATTGGGTCCGAAATAAGCTTTCACCGGCGTCGTATCGGTCGCCAGAGGAATACGGCAGCGTCTGGCCCAGCGTGGAATTACGAGATGGATGCGTAGCGACTGGAAAATTGTGACCGATGGCGCCGATGCCATGCTGTAAATAGGCACCAAGCAAGCCAGGTTGATGGGAGAGAGAAGTTTGGAGCAGTACCGCGGATTCGCGCGAAAACTCGTTTATGATGTCGTCGCAAAGCCGATCACACGACTGAAGAGCGCACAACTCTGAAAGTAGACGGATTGATACCGAGTGAAAGTCATCTATTCCTTTCTCCATGTTGTCGAGGCGGATGGCAGTATCCAACTTCGTACAGACACTCAGGTGTATCTTGATTGTGACGACGAAAGCAAGCACGATATTATTATTATTATGATACGTAGGATAATATTATGAGCGAGCGAGGGGCGGAGCAGCGGATGAGCGACCGAGCGACGAGGGAGCATTAATAATAATAATAACAATGGACGGACGGAGGTGTTCGTCAAAATTTATAGCCTACGATATGCAAGAATCAAAGTGAGAGTCGTCCACTCATGGGCGAGGGTTCGGAGGAATGGGCCGTCTGCCCAGTTTGTGAGGAGAAGTGTCGGCTCTCTCAGGCGGATTGGCACGTGGGCACCTGCTTGATAAAAAAATGCGCATCACCTTCTCGCAAAAGAAAGTTTGCTGAGGTTGGTGAGCGGGACCGACCTGCATGTGGACCCGACGCCTCGATTTCGACGCTTTGGAGTGTACTACCTGAGACACGGAAGGTCTCTTCCCCGCCGCCATCGTCAGCTTCTCCATTGTTTATCTCACCATCCGAGCTGCGACCGCCTTCACGATTAGGTATCGCGCTTTGCGGGGAGAGATGGAGACTTCCAACGACAGGTTTGGACTCTTCTCCTGCCAGGGGTGGTGGCACTCGAAATGCAGTGCAAGTTGCTGCTCCTTCGAAAAGAGTTGATGTCATGAATTCCAGTCTGCCGCCCAAGCTGTTGAGAATTTTGGTACCTTTGCACGGTCGAAAAAGAGACAGCAACGACAAGGTGTTCATTCCCATGCCCAAAGATGGCACTCCTGTCAAAGTTGTCAGGGAAAAAGATAACCCAGTGGACTCAAGAGCTTTGCTTTGTACGTCTTTGTCGGCACCGTCAGCGAAGCTTCTAGGCGCTGAAGAGCTTGGAAATGTCCTCGGGTATCTACCAAGACAAGTGAGTACTCATCTATCACCTTTGATCGACGAAGGCTTAATTTTCCTCACGGCATGGTCGCGCTCTACGATGACAAATACTGCCTTTCATCTTGAAGGGTCGTCCACAGATGGTATGATCGAGTTATGCGCATCTCTTTGTTCACCAAAAGAAGTCCTTCGAGAAGAGCAGCACATGTTGGTAGCCTCCGCTTGGTCGGCTGCAAGTCAAGCTTCTGAGGATGCTCACGCTGGTCTTCAGGAAGTGATCCGTCGTCGATTTTGGTCGGCTGTTGGACGCATACGTTGCAGCGCTCATGCGCACCTCCTTAATACTGTCGAGGTTTGCATCCTAGAGACTTTCCATAAGTGTTCCTTACCTGCACAGCGACTCGCTTTTCGACTACTGCAAAGAAAGGCTATCTGGTTTCGCACTCCTTCGCTGCAATATTCAGAAATACCTCACATAGAAGCTGCAGTCGACGAGCTGCAAGAACGAGGCGTAGTCCTTTCTGGTGATAATCGTGAAGTAGATGAAAACATGGAAGCACGGCTATCTGCTCTCAAAAGTGACGAACTCGTTATTCTCTCTGAACGTTTGGGTTTAGATCATCGCAATACGAGGAAAAAGCTTATTGGTAAGATTCTTTCCTCCTCAAGGGACTCCAGTGATGGTGGACAACTTCTTTTTCATACTTGGTTGAGTATCTTTAACGGTCGATCATCTGGTATGGTAAGGCTTTGTCCTGTGTTGTTGCGCTCCGTACAAGTTGTCAACTACCTGACATTCCTCCGTCCCGACTGCGGTTTGCAGTCTTTCGTGCTTCAAGATGTTGGCGTCATCCGTTATCCACCTCATCGGAGTAGTTTAGAAGATGGTTCTACTCTGTTCACGTCGCGATCTGATCTGGATGCCTATTTGAGCGTAATCGCTGAGGCATCCGCTGTTGACGCCGCGTTAGATGCTGGCGACGAGAAAACAGCGCTTAAAATCTTGGACACAAATATTTTCCCTTGGGTGAACAGTTGTTCAAATGTACTAATACACTCGTTGAAACATCAAAATTTTCGAAGAAGATTTGAGCCAGACTGGATTCGTGCCAAGATGGCTACTATCGGTATTACCTTATTGGAGCGGCATGGTCGTCCTACCGATGCCGTTGCGATGCTCACGCGTCTACTATCTTGTCCAATATGTCCAGAAAGGCGAGGAACATGGTATTTACGGCTGGTAATAAACTTGAGTCATCTCGGGCGTCTAAGCGAAGCAACGCGGGCGTGTCACAGGGCACTGCAAGATCCATGGGTGCGTTGTGGAGATCGACTTGGAATTCAGAGGCGCGCTTTACGACTAGCCAGAAAAGTGAAGAGTTGGGGGACTTTAGGTGCTCGTTGGCGCAGTGATATTCTCTGGGAGGCTCCTATTGATTCTATTCGGGCGCGGGCACTCAACGGTTCTGTGAGAGAGAAAAAACGTTACTGCACAATTTCTGAAGTTGGCGAGGCCACTGTTTCTGTTGAAGAGCTCGCAATAATGCATTATGCCGAAGAAGATGCAGGAAGTTGGCGCGGTGTACACTCTGAAAGCCGTGCGTGGATGACTCTTTTTGGATTACTTTTTGCAGACGTGATCTTGTCACCTGTTCCTGGAGTTTTCCATGGACCTTTTCAATCTGCCCCGCTTGACCTCTGCACAGATAGCTTTGTAGAAGCGCGAAGGGACGATATCACTAAACTTCTATTTGAGATAAGAAGAGGGAAAGGAACCAAAATCATTCGTGATGTATGGCGTCGATACTATGGTACCGCAATTTACGGCGTATCTTGGGTCTTGCTGTCGTTGGACGAACTCTGTGACATAATCCTCGGGCTTGGCGATGTGGCTTTGGCTGAAGTTATGGGTCTCATTGCAGAGGATACTTCCGGGTGGACCGGAGGAGCTCCTGATCTTTTATTGTGGCGGCAATCTTCATGTGAACCAAAAGTCAAAGCTGTAGAGGTCAAAAGTAAAAATGACCAACTAAGCGATCAGCAGCGGGCTTGGCTACTTGCGCTACGCGATGCCGGGGTGACAGTGGCAGTGTGTCGGGTGTCATTTTGATTTTTATGCACGCTCTTTTTCATTAACAAGGAAGACGAGGTGTACGAGTCTTATGTATGCATGTACGTATGTACGTACATACGTAGCGACGACGTATGTGCATATGTATTCAGGTAGCTCTAGAATATTAGGTGATTGTTAATAATGTGATCGACGTTGTTTGTTCCTTCGCTCGTGTGCGCGTGTTTTCGTTTCTCAACACCTTCCGGCTTCCGATCGATTTTCCATATATATCTATGTGATAGGTTTATGGCTCTTATTCGTTCAAGAGTCGACAGAACGACTAACGTAGTGTGTAGTGTCTCAGTCAAAGATAGTAAACGGGAAGGATCAGGCTCTATGTCGGTGCTCGTCGCAGCTCGGCTGGCGATACATATGCGAGTTTCTAGTGGCAAGAAATCATCGTGTGCTCGCGCTCTTCGATCCGTTGTCCCTGTACTCTGTCGAGCTCACGACGACACGAACGACCTCTCGGCGAAGTCAGAGACAACCTCGGATGTGTTTGAGGTCTGTGCTGCGCTGGGTGTCGTCCCGGAGCCATCGAGGCTGGACGCATATCTGACTGTGAAAGTTCCAGATGTTAGTCGAGGGCGTATTGTCGCTAGCATCAAATCGGGCCTCGTCGTTGTCAACGGCATTCACGTCAAGAAACCCTCTCACAAAATAAGTGCTGGCGACAGGATCGTGTGTGAAATACCAGCACCACCACCATTGGAAGCAAACCCTGAAGACATCCCACTAGAGGTACATTATGAAGACGATCATCTGATTATTGTGAATAAACCCGCAGGAATGGTTGTGCACCCGTCAGCTGGACATGAAAGTGGAACTCTTGTCAACGCAGTTCTTTTCCACTGTCAGCTTCCTCCCATGCGTGTCTTGTCAGGTAACCAGCGCGCACGTGAGAAAACAGACGGCGACGAAGCTGATTCATCACTGATCTTCGCAAATCCTGCGGATTTCCCGGATACTATCATCAGACCTGGTATAGTCCATCGCCTAGATAAAGGAACCACTGGTTTGATGGTAGTTGCAAAGGATCCGTTTACGCATGCAGGCTTGTGTGATCAGTTTGCTGCGAGAACAGTAAGGAGACGGTATTTAGCACTTGTCATCGGTGCTCCGAATCCTTTATCAGGGAGGGTAAGTGCCCCTATTGGACGAGATCCTTTGGATAGACTTCGCATGGGAGTAGTGCACGGGGCTGGTGGCCGACACGCAGCAAGTAATTTCTCTGTCAGAACCTCTCTTGCACGAGGAAACGCTGCGCTTGTGGAATGGCAGCTGGAAACCGGTAGGACGCATCAAATTCGAGTTCATACAAAAGAAATTGGACACCCTATATTGGGTGATGACACATATGGTGGTGGTGGTCGATCTGCGGCTGAAAGGTTGCACCGCAAAGGTGCGATGAGCATCGACCAAGCGAAATTGATTTTGCAAAAATGTAGCCGTCCAATGCTTCACGCCAGGACTCTAGGTTTCCAACACCCAGTAACGGGTGAAGAGCTAGACTTTGCCGTCGAACCTCCCGCAGACTTTGCTACCATATTTCAGTTGTTGAACGATGATAAATGAACATGTAACGAACATCATTTGATGAGTAGATAAAGACGATAGACTAGCTACTACGTAGTACCTTCTAGGTAGCTAGCTCTACTAGTCTATAGCTAGTCAGATATATGCGCTAGCTAATAGCTACTACATAGACTACATATTATGTAATATGTACGTAGATATTTAGATCATTATTATGTAGACTATGTACAAAAAAAGAAAATCTGGTATCACAAAGATTATGGCGTGTGAACGCCGTGCACGAAACATTTTTTTCTCAGTAGTAGCTAGTCTACATAGTTTTGAGTATCTCTCGCGATCGATTACAAGTTTTAAACCGCGATTACAAGTCCGACCAGTCCGCCTCCTCAGAGGCGTCTCAGCTGCGCGAGCAGTGTCGTGGCCGGCCTGAGCCTCGCGGGATTTTTTTCAAGAAAACTAATGTGAAGTACGTAGCTACTACGAAGGTATTCTGGATTTCAACCGGGTTTGAAAAAATACCAGTAGTACCAGTAGTAAAATTAGCTACTTGGAGAATCTACTCGGCTACTGGTAGCGTACTGGTAGCGTACTGGTAAGCTACTTGCCACGTGGCAAGTAGTAAATTCCCGATTTACCTAAGCGTTCCAGTATTGAATATGTAAATTTCGCGATTTCGAAAATTTCGCTACCAGTACCGGTACGGTACGTAGCTACTGGTAGCGTACTGGTAGCTACTGGAACTACTGGTAGCTACTGGAAGCACCGGTAGGTAGTTAAATTTTTTGCATACCCGGTTGAAATCCAGAATACGTAGCTACTTTCGGATTCGGTATTCATTCATGAATATGCCGTATTCGGAAGATGCTGTAGTGTAGCTCTTGTAAGGGTTTCGAAATAGATGTTTCTGGCACGCTCCACATGCATGCATCAACTTAGGTCATCGTCTTAAAACAAAGTTTCACAGCTGTAGAGTAAATCGCCACACACCGGTTTTCGCGTCATACTCTTGAAGTTCCCCACCCATGCGACGCGTCTGTTTAAGGATGCGGTCTTCAAATTTAGCCCTTGCTGCCTCTCCTTCCTTTTTTGGCCGACACTCATACAAAGTTACTTCAGCGCGCTTTTTGAGACCTTCTCCAGGCGAAGGGCTCGGGACACCAGAATCTTCATGGTAGACATATATGACACCCCTTTCAATACGAACAACGCGATCGATTTCCAGTCCACGAACGTCAACAGGTTCAAGCCACCTCACGGAGCCAAAGTTTTTTCGAGTTACCACAAAGTCTTCAATCTGAGCGAGCGCTTTCTCTCCTTTCTCTTCCAGCAGCATTCGCAACACATCAGGGCTAGGTTCTATCGAGTACCCATCTTTTGTGGATATCACAGGTATCTCATTTTTGTTAACTTTCAAGGCGATCTTCTCACCACTCTTGTTGGAAACCTCAAGGGTATTTTGAACTGCTGAAGGGTCGTCAGCAACATTTTCGTCTTCGAAATGCACGTGTCTTCTTTCAGGAGTTTCATTGTGCTTCCCAATACCAACTCGTGGAATCACTGTATCAGAATCTGTCGCTTGAGATAGCGTACCACTGACAGGATTTACTGCAAGTAAGGCGGAGGTAGGCGGAGACATAGCTGGCGGCTTGCGTATGAATAAGCTTCGAGGATTCTCACGAGGTTTGAACATCCAGTTGTCAGCAACTTGAAGCTTTGGGGGCGTGCTCCCACCAGTTCCAGTTGGAGCATCCACAACAGTGCCGCTGACAAATTCACTGCCATGAGGAGAAGGTGAAACGGAATATCCTCGAGGTTTCATACGTGAAGTAAGTCCTCCACGAGTGGTGAGCCAGGGTGATCGAGGGGTTAACGATCGCACAGGAAACGCTACATGAGCTGTGTTAGGAGATGTGCTCCCAAGCAAAGATTTTTTATGAGACTGCTTAGCGGTGGAGACTGGAGATATCACAGGAGGAGGAACAGCCAAGGAGTTGCCATAAGGTGCCGCGTTTACACTTGGAGAGGCCAAGGTCGAGATCCCTGTAGGCGCAAGACTCGAGGGATGGATACCAGCTCCTGGTGTAAAAGCACCTGCAGAAGAAAATCCTCCGCCAAGAGGACCCGAAAATGAAGGAGCAGCTCCAAAGAGTGTTTGAGCCGGAGAAGACGGTAACGCAGATCCTCCACCAATAAGAGTTGTAGATGGCAGGGCGGCACCGAATGCAGGTGTGCCTGTTGGTTGCGCTCCTGTGCTAAATATACCACCTGTGGCAGGAGCTGACGCAGCAGAGAATGAGAAAGAAGGGGTGGATGCCGCAGGCAGAGCTAGCGAAAGTGCGGCACCAGTAGCTGGGGCTCCTGCAGTTCCAAATAGACCGGCAGATGCAGGGGTGCTTGCAAACCCTCCAAAGGAAGATGTGGTAGCTGCCGCACCGAATCCAGAACTTGCCTGTGGAGCTGATGCAGCTGCACCAAACAGCCCATTACTGGCCTGAGAAGCTCCGAATGGAGAAGCGCCACCAGTAGAAGGGGAAGGTGCACCAAATGCACCCCCTGCAGGGGCAGACGCTCCAAACAGGTTTGTCGAACCACTCAATGGGGAAAGGTTGATGGCAGGAGTGCTCGTGTTTACGCCAAACGCCGAGCTCGATGCAGCCGCGCCAAAACCTGTGCCTGCTGGACTAGCACCAAATCCAATAGAACCTGCTGGAGCGCCAAAGGCGCTGCTGCCACCGAAAGCCGGAGAAGATTGTGCTGCCCCAAATGCCGAGCTTGATGCCGGTGCTCCAAAAGCACTACCACCAAGTGTACTTCCTCCAAAAGCAGGCGTTGAAGGAGGCACTCCAAATGCCCCCGCACTGGCTCCAAAGGAAGGCGCGGATGCAGCGCCACCAAAAGCTGGCGCCGATGCAGCGCCACCGAATGCAGAACCAATACTTGCCCCGAAGACATTTGTGGAAGTTGCTGCCGCCGCACCACCGAACGCGGGTGCTGTAGGCGAGGTGCCAAACGGAGAGCCTCCAGGACCTGGAGTAGTAGAACCGAATGCTGGAGCTGGCGCATTACCGAACGTAGACGCCCCAGGTGATGCTCCAAATGCATTCCCTGAAGGTGTGCTGCTAGCTCCAAATATTCCGCCTCCCCCCAACGTCGCGCCGGCACCACCAAACGCGCCAGCTTGAGATGAACCAAAGGCGCCAGCAGCACTTGGTGCAGTCACTCCAAAAGGACTTGCACTTCCAGCACTGGCACCAAAGGCGCTGCCTGTCGCTCCGAATGGACTGGCTGCTGCACCAGGTGCAAACGATCCACCGCTAGGACTTCCAAGCGAAGGATTCAAAGCCGTCGATCCAAAACCGACACCACCAGTACCTACGTTTGCTCCAAATCCAGCTGAGGGCGACGCTCCAAAAGGAGTTGCCGAAGTTGCTGGCTGCCCGAAGGCTCCAGGGCTCGCTCCTTGTGGAGAAGGCTCACCAGCCTTTGCATACGCATCGAAACGTATCTCCTCGACACACTTATGCTGATTTTCCTGCATAGCACATATAGAATGCATCATAGCGAAATTCTGACTCTGCGTGAGAAGCTCTTTGTCTGTGACTCGCGTGACACGATAACCTCCGGCGCCTGGGAGCATGGAGCAATTTATTGCCTTGTGTGCAGAGTTTCCACAGGTGCTGCAGACATGCTGGTTGCGGCAGCTGCCACCGAAGCGACAGGAACCTTTGTTCCAGAACTTGCAAGCGTTGTTCGCTGTTGCGTGATAATTCGAAAAGCAGGGACATGAACAAAAGAGGAGGTTTAGGTCAGTCTGGTCTTGCTACCTCAACTAATGGCCTGGTGAGATCTAAAATCTAAACTTTGGGTTTTGAAGGCGAGGGCGGAGCAAGAAATTTCGAGAAGCGGAAAGAGGACGCCAGGGTATGAACGTACGTGCTTGGCTAGCGCCCGGACCACCGATCGTTCCATTCCCACCAAACACAGAACCCTGCGGCCGTATTGATGCATTTGTCCCTCCGAATGGCGAGGGAGATGCGCCAGGGGCGTTGAAAGCATTCGGCTGTGTCGTAGTCGTGCCAAAGGGAGAGCTGGTTGTGGAGGCGCCAAACGCCGAAGGCGAGGCGGCTGGAGCGCCAAAAGGGGACGCAGGAGCCGCACCGAAGGCTCCAGCTGGCTTGCCAAATGCGCCTTGGCTACTCCCGCCACCGAAAGCTCCCCCGCCGCCAAAACCTCCAGAGAACGTCATGCTTTCTGGGACGCGCGCCAGGAAGTGGGGAGGGGAGTTTTCGAATTTGACTTTTTTACTGGCAAAGCTTGTACGTAGGATATGACGATTTCAGCAGGAGGAGGAATCGAGGAAAAAGTGAGAGAATTTCGAGTCACCTCTCAAACATGCATGCTCTCGAGAGTGAAGTGGAGCATGCATGCAGCGAGGAAGTCCCAGCATCAGACAAGCACTTGAGCAAGTACGAATAAGAATATGTGTTGTATGTAAGACGTGAACAAATACCTGTATCGAAGTCCGACGCGTCTACCCGCGAGTCGCTGTTCTGCAGTTCACCCAAGACGTTCCCGCCGCTCCGAACACACCGAGAGCGCCGAGAGCGCCGCCGTCACCGACATCAAATTCGAAGACGAGTGGGGCGGGGGCGGGTGATCGATTACGCCTCCAACAGCATGCGATATCATGAAACACGTGTGCACGGGACGAAAAGATACCATCTGAAAGCAAATTTCGAAGCACAAAGGTTCTGCGAAAAGTCGGCGGCGGCGCCGAAGTGCCGCCCGCGCGCTGTGGGAGGGGTTGGCGACACTTTCGTCCGCGGTTGACATCATGAGCACATTTGCACGAGGGCTACTACAGAGCGCTGAGACGACCACTGTATGTCACAACATGCATTTGACACAAGATCCGCAAGTCGAGACCACACACAAAACGAGGTATCATCAAAAACCTTCCAGTGGCGCTATGCGGCGTCGTTACGAGACCGCTCGGCGGTTTGCGGGGCGCCGTACGCCACTCGCCCGACTCAAAAAGACGTACACGGAGGTCTGCTTGACTCATCGACGAAGCCGGTGCAAGACAGCCAAACATGCTCGGCCACGTCCACACAGTAAGGTTCGACAGGCATGGATCGTCAGTGGTGCCATCAATATTTCGACACGTACGTACATAACCCATCATCAGCAGGGTTGTCTCGGCGGCAGCGGCGCGGGACGACCCGAGACAAGTCTTGTTTACACCGTGCCAAACACAGATAATGGACCGTAACAAGCTGGAGGTGTGATATGGGCGGGGGCGAGGAGCGACATCTGCAAAACGACCTATAGCCTAGTCGTTACTGAAGAAATCAACGCTGCCCCAGGTTGCAAACTCGTTTCTCAAGCTCAAGACGAGGTCTCCATGAAGGAAAATTTACCTCCCAGCCAGGCCATTCTCTTGATGGATGCATGCTTTCAAGCCAGAACAGAACATCATCCCACTTCAAATCAATCAAGGGTTTAATCGCTACAATATAGAAATTCATAGAGATGCACAATGTAACACGGTGACGTGACGGTTCGGGTGAGTGGAGATCCGGGCGCAGGTGCTACGCCCCGGATCTCTGACAGCTCTCCTCCTGTCCCCATCGGAAGAAGATAGAGCAGGACGAAAATAAATAAATAATCAAGACAATTTTTAGGGCGATTTTAGGGCGATTTTAGGGATTTCTTTCTCCTAATAATAATAGCTAGCTAGCTAGTGATATGTTTTTCTTGCTCAATTTTGATGAGGATTTAATGAAATTCTATTAATAATATTATGATGACATATTATTAATCCGAAACGAATTTTTATTTGTTTTTCCAAAAACGATTTGGCGGCCGCCATTTTGTTGCCGCCGACGTCTAGTCGCTCACACAGTGCCGCGCGCTGGATATGATATCGCTACTGCGCTAGCATCTTGTGCTTGATAAATATGGACGTGCGTGAGAGTAAAAGAAGCATTCGCGAACGCGTTGAGAAGTCGAGTTTAAGCGCAGATGGAGTGGACGCTGGTGGCATCTCCCTCTTCTCTGTTTCGTCGAAAAAACGGCAGCGTAGAAGCGCACACCACGAGACGGAGAAAAGTGCAGACGGTAAAGAAGCCAAGAGTGACGACCGGGAGATATCATATCGTATAAAGCCCGAGCAGACGAATGAAAGTACGTTTGTTTCGGGTGAAGCCTCGTTTCGAGCATTAGGCTTGAACCAATGGCTCAGCAGTAACGTTGTCGCCATGGGCATATCGAAACCTACCCCTGTGCAACGAGGCTGCATACCACCGATCCTGGCGGGTCGCGATGTCATTGGCACAGCTCAAACAGGAACGGGAAAGACTGCGGCGTTTGCACTTCCTATCTTGCAACTTCTCGGCAACGATCCATACGGAGTATTCTGCCTCTGTCTGACTCCAACACGCGAACTTGCCACTCAGATAGCTGACCAGTTCGATGCCTTCTCTGCGGGTATGACGCTTCACTGCGAAGTGGTTGTTGGCGGCGAGGATATCAGGACCCAAGGTGCGGCTCTGGTTTCCCGTCCTCATGTGGTAATCGCAACCCCTGGTAGACTTATGGAACACTTCATGTATGATGACTCACTCGCGAAGGCGTTCGCTAAGCTCCGATGCCTTGTGCTCGATGAGGTGCGGCCCCGGACTTCTTTTCTTACTAGCTTCAATTTCATCGCTAACTTGTCACTCTCTCCCCACATACAATTGCACGCATGAACAGGCGGACAGACTTCTCGATCCTGGGTTTGAAGCAGAGCTTCGAATTATCATGCATAACTTACCGTCGGTTAAGCGACAGACGTTACTTTTTTCGGCTACCATCACAAGATCGATTTCAGCACTGCAAGAAGTTACACTGAAAAAGGCAGTGCATTTTGAAGCTTTCGAAGGACTAAAGGTGGTTGAGCGGTGCAAACAAGAGTACTGCTTTGTCCCGGCGAAAGTGAAGGAGGTGTATCTAGTGCACCTCATAACCAAAGCAAAAACGTGGGGTGTGCGATCTATGATAATCTTCGTCGGTACTGTCCATACCTGTCAGCTGCTTCAGGAAACCCTTACCTTACTTAGCATCGACTCGGTGGCGTTGCACGCGTGCAAGAAACAGCGACACCGGGTTGCCAGCCTTGCTCGCTTCAAATCAGGAGAAGTCAACGTGCTCGTCGCAACTGATGTCGCATCACGTGGGCTCGACATTCCTTCTGTCGATCTAGTCATTAACCACGATGTACCTGCAGTCCCACGAAACTATGTCCATCGCGTTGGACGCACTGCTCGTGCAGGTAGGTTGGGTCGAGCCGTGACACTTATTTCTCAGTTTGATGTTGCTCTTGTTCATCAAATAGAAGAAATCACCGGAGTGGAAATGACTGAAGTTCCAGATCTTTCTGAAGAAGATGTCCTCAAAGATATATCTCGCGTATTCACCGCAAGACGGGGGGCAAAGATGAAGATGAGCGAGAACGGGGGTTTCGACGACCAAATGCGCGAAAGAAAAGCCCGTTCGTCCTCTCAAAGCGCCGTGAAGTGACGAGTGATAGCAAAGCTGGAGAAGTCGTATGTTTACGAAGGTAGTCACAAAGAATTCAATACAGGTTGTATTATCGTTTACTGCTGCACACATACACATACAGTCATTATTCGTTTGAGAGTATGATAATAGTATTCTGGATTTCAACCGGGTGTGCAAAAATACCAGTAGTACCAGTAGTAAAAATGACTACTTGGAGAATCTACTCGGCTACTGTAAGCTACTGTAAGCTACTGTAAGCTACTGGTAGCTATACTTGCCACGTGGCAAGTAGTAAATTCCTTAGCAACCCAGTCTTGAATAAATGCAAATTTCGCGATTTCGAAAATTTCGCTACCAGTACTCGGCTACTGGTAGCTACTGGTAGCTACTGGAACTACTTGTAGCTACTGGAAGCACCGGTAGGTACGTAGTTAAAATTTTTGCATACCCGGTTGAAATCCAGAATAATACCCACCCGATTTTCAAACCGATTTTAGACCCGATTATTTTGCCACAAAAACCCCATAATAATAATAAATCAGATTGGACCTGATGAAAAAGAGCCGACGTTTTCGGGCTCGTGAAAGCGACTAATCAAGTGACAAACAGAGCGAACCGCACGTGGAGGTTGGTTGACGCATAGTTCAGCGGCTTCTGGGTCACAGTACGTGGCGCTGTCGGGTTACTTAGGACTTCACACAAGCATGCTCAGCTTACTCACCTCCGCTTTGTCGGATCTGAAGTCAATGAACCTTCGTCAACTGTTGCTTCAGTTGGTGAGCCTCGGACTCATCGTCACTTCGGCCTTAGTGATTTGGAAGTCGCTGATGCTGGTCACGGGAAGCGATTCGCCTGTGGTGGTTGTGCTGAGCGGATCGATGGAGCCGGCGTTTTATCGAGGTGACATATTGTTTCTGTACCTTGCTGAGCGCGCTACGAGGGTGGGCGAAATAGTCGTCTTCAACATCAAAGGGCGCGAGATTCCGATCGTGCACAGGGTCATAAGGGCGCACGGTGATCTCAAATATGGTGGGCAGGAACTCTTGACTAAGGGTGACAACAACTACAGTGATGACACGGTGCTTTACGCTGCGGGACAGGATTGGCTATTAGAAAGCCAGATCATGGGCAGGGCAGTCGGATTTCTTCCTCACGTTGGGAGAGTTACTATAATCATGAACGACTATCCCGTTGTCAAGTATGTCGTCATCGGCGTGCTTGGACTTCTTGTGGTAACGAGTAGAGAGTGACTATCCAACGGAGGGTGATGTGCAGTCTGGGAGCACGTTTTGATTGTGTATTGTGTGTATTAAAGAGTAGTTTTTAGGCAATGACTGATTCGTCGTCGTCCCTGTTGCTTCCGAAACACTGCTATGTATCAAGTCCAGGCGCAGGTGTACAAAAAGTACACAAGTTTGGCGCGGGGACTGTCATATGTGTAGCAGCCGTACTGTCTCGAAGAAAGGGCGAGTTCAGAGGTCATTAACACTCTGCTCTCATCGCGTCGTCGTAGCCTCTCAAGAAGTGCGTTGTTGTGTCGATCAGTTCTTCAGAAGAGCATCGATGTCGTCGGCAATGTTAGCGTTCTCAAACTTGGGGCTGTAGCGCTTAACCGGCTCACCGTTCTGGTCGATCAGGAACTTTTCGAAGTTCCAGGTGATGTCTGAGCGGCGGACAGGAGACCACTGGATGGGCATCGTGTTGGGCTGGATCGCGTAGATGAAATCGGAGCCAGTACCGCCGCGGTCATCCTCAGGGGCAGGGATCGCGTTCTTGAGGTATGTCCACAGGGGCTCCTCGTTCTCGCCGTTCACGGTGCACTTGGCCATGATCTGGAACTTGGGCTTGTAGCCATCACCGGGGCGGACGTGCTCGAGGGTGTTCATGAGCTCAAAATCTTTGTCGTAGCACTGGTGGCCAAATTGGTTGCACGGGAAACCAAGGATAGCGAGCTTGTCGCCGTACTTCTCCGCCAAGGCATTCAGTTGAATGAAATCCCTGACGGTCGTACCTCACATGGTCGCGACATTGTTAATGAGGACAACCTTGCCCTTGAGCTTCGCGAAGTCGAACTCCTCGCCGTCAACCGGGGCGCTGCGAGTCCCGCCTCCGAGGGTCTTCCCCTTGAAGTCGTGAAGAGACGCCTTGGCGCGGACAGAGGAGCGCTGCGTGTAGAACCGGAGATACAGTACCGAATAGATCGCGTTAGCTTAAAAATACAGGTAGCTGCTTTTGCGCGTTTTGGCGCTCGCTACTGCACGACAAGTTGCGATCTTCGGTTGCGGCGGGCATGACGTGGAAAGTTTCCGCGACGAGGAGAGGGAAAGAAAAGCAAGGGCCCGTGCACGTTGTGTTGCCTTACCTGCGCGGTGAACTTAGCAGTGCGAGCGGTCAAGCTCGCGGTTCTACCACGCGCAAATTGCGCGGGCAGCGCGGTGAGACGGCTGCAAGCCGACATCATTGTATGTGGCAAACAAGGACCCAAACCTGCACAAATAAGGTTTTCTTGAAGTCCTTATCCACTCGACTGATGAGAAAGAAGTCTGAACGCGGGATCTCGTTTGCACAAAGAGACTACACCGACGATTCGTGAAAAATACCGGTTACCTGACATGCAAACAGTCTGGTAAATTGCAAAACAACAAGCCGCGTTATTCTTTGGTGATCGTGATTTTCTCGCCTAAGCCCTGCCGCCATCTGCGCCGTGCGCCCACGTCATTGTTTCGCCCGCGTGCTGGCGGACGACTCGCCCGTACGCCTGGTAACCAGATCTGAAAGAAGCTCGCGTTCCGCACATAACATACTTCTTGCCGCGCTAAGCTCCCAGCACCATGTCCGCCTTCGCTCTCACCTCGTTGTCGCAAGGGGTGACCCTCCGAGGTGCCCCCTTGATCAAGGGTTCCGGCCGCGCCTCTTCTAGGCGCTCGGCAACTGCCTCGAGCCTCCGTGGCGTGCACATCCCTGCGCGCGCGTCGTTTTCCTCCGATGGAATCTCCTCCGAAATGAATGCGCACTTCGTGAGCTCTATCCGCGCCGGCGGCATGGTCGTGCCGCGTCAAGAGGCGGGCGACCCCTTCGGTCTGCTCCTTCGCGAGCGCATCGTCTTTCTCGGCAACCAGGTTGACGACTTCACCGCCGACGCCGTCATCAGCCAGCTCCTCCTTCTGGATGCCCAAGATCCGAAAAAGGTGAGTGTAAAATTGATGCGCATTACATTCGTGATAATTTCAATGCCTAGAAAGCGCTCCCAACGCCTTCTATGGCATGGCTTGAGTTGGATCGACTCTAAACGTTCACTCAACTGACTTTATTTCCTCCTCGTCTGAGCACAGGATATCAAATTGTTCATCAACTCTCCCGGTGGCTCTGTGACTGCGGGCATGGGTATCTATGATGCGATGCAAATGTGTCGTGCTGACGTGAGCACGGTCTGTATGGGTCTTGCAGCATCAATGGGTGCCTTCCTGCTCACCTCTGGTGCGCGGGGGAAGCGTCTGTCAATGCCCAACGCGCGCATCATGATCCACCAGCCTCTTGGTGGTGCCTCTGGTCAAGCTGTCGACATCGAAATTCAGGCGAAGGAGATCATGTATCACAAGGCCAACCTGAACCGCCTTATGGCATTTCATACCGGCCAGGATGTCAAGCAGATCGACGAGGATACTGACCGCGACCGGTACATGTCTCCTCTTGAGGCGAAGAACTATGGCATCATCGATGAGATCATTGGTGGCGATGATGCCGGCCTCAAAATCGAGGGTGAGCCTGCTGAATTCCTCAAAACCAAGGCATCATACATCGCCTGGGGTGACGACCTTGACGGTACTGCATGAAGGATCAAAAAAGTGTTGAGAGTGATGGTAAAGGCAGTATTTTCAGAGACACTCTCAAGAATTCTTTATTTCAAGTCACAAGCACAACCGACGGTGACGAAGATGCTCCTTCCTCTGCTTACAAGCGACGTAAGCTCTTCTTCTTGTCCATCTTTTTTTCGCTCTTCGCCTTTTTCGTCGCTGGATTTTCTGCGGCGCTACCCGTACCCTCTGCGCTGGCAGCTTCACCTGGCAATAAGCTTCTGCAGGGCTTCGCATGAATTCCTGTGAACATCTTCGCACGCCGAAAATACTCGTCATAGTCCTCGAGCATGAGTTTTGCTGCCTCTTCATTGAGTGCCGACTCAGGAAATGGCTCGATAAGAAGACAACGGATGACCATCAACACGTGACGAATCCCATGGGAAGGCTGCCAATCTTTTTTTAGAGTGTTCACACATATTTCACCACTCGGCTGACGAATGTTAGGATGAAAAATCTTTGTAAGAAAAAACCCTGTTTGTTGAATATGATTTTGTGTCAGTGCTGGCCCGGCCCGCAAGTCCTGAAGAAGAAGAATTGCACCCCGCGTTCTAAGCTAAAATTCATGTCGCATCACAAGCAGAAACTGTTGAGGCAGATGGCGCGACGCGTGGCATACCTTTTGGCGCCGTATGAGGGTAGTCCGAAGGAAGTACAAGCTTCATCTTGAAGACGCCACCTTCAAAGGGCGTGTCAACTGCGAAGTACAGTCGGGTTGAGTTAGTTCCAAGTCATGAAGTTCCCTCGAAGGAACGGCGGGAGGGAGCAGCACGACAAGAACATCGTCTGACGCACCAGGACCGTCGACCTCAGCATGCACATCTGCGACGTTTTCTTCGTTCATTACTACCTGTCTCATTGGCGACGTGTTAGGGAGTGGAGTACGTTTTGTCAGCTGGAGAGAAAACTAACGCTACCGTGCCGGAAACTGAAGCGGTGAGAGGGGAAGGATAGTCACTCACACTGATGCCTTCCGCAGGATGCGATTGCAACTCACGAAGTTGTTTCACGATGGCATTCACAGTGTCTGGTGCGAGATTTTCGCAGTTTGTAGCCTGCGACGAACGGAAAGAGGAGTGGTGAGCAAAAGGTTGAACGAGGGGAACTACGCGAGATCTTTGGTTTGCAGAACGGAAAAGCGAATACCATTGTAGCGGACACTCGCTTGGCAATCACGCCTTAGGCACCGGTTGAGGATGATATACTGTGATTCGACAACGCGATGGACGGACAGCAAGGCCGTGAAGAGTTTTGATAGGAGAGGGGGTTTTCACCCGCGTGAGCGAGGGGGTTGGTTGTGATGGAAGCGTAGAGTTTTTGTCTCATATCGTGTAGATACTAATACGTATACTTCTTCTATTAATTCGTTCCTTTTTTCTTGATAATAAAAAAAATACTAATATTATTATTATTACCGTGCGTGGTACGTACTTTGTACATTTTATTATTACTACGTACAAATATTAGCAAAAAGTTTCAACTAGCTACTGTACACAGCCGCGTTCTTACTCATCAAGTGTTCCACTTCTGCCTTTAGTTCGACAACCGTTCGTTCAGCCTCCTCAGCGCGTCTCCTGGCGCTCACCTCTTCTTTCGCAAGTTCTTGCACCAAAATCTCCAATTCTCGCAAGCCGTTAGGCGTACACAACGTAGTTGTAGAAAAACCGGTGACCTTGCTCGAAATGTTCGGGCTATTCGCTAGCACTTTGTCTTGCCGGGCCAACTCGTCAGCAAGTTCACAAACCTTCAGCTCGAGTTGTTCTTCTCTCGCACGTAAAAGTTGTACATCAGCTCGTTCGCGCTCAAGCTCAGAGCCGATATTCTTCATAGCAGTCGCACTGCGCTTCGCCTCTTGCATTTTTCGCGTCAATCCACTACGCAACTCGTGTATTTCTGACTGTAAAGCTTCGGCACGACGCCTTTCTTTTTCTTCTCTAGCCGCCAGAGTCTTCTTTTCATCTTTGGAACGCTGGAGAAGGCCACGTTCGATCGCCATTTTGTGGCGTGATTTTTGGTTTCGATCAGCAAGCTCACGAACGTGCCTCCTCAAACCTACATTTTCGTCTTGAAGGATCCTGAGCTCTGTTTCCATCTTCTCATGAGCGTGAATGTGAGACTTCATGTCATCTTCGGCTCGAGATACAGCGGCTAAGGCGCGACGTCTATCTTCCATGGCTTGCTGCGCCTCAACGGCGGTGGCATCTTTCTCCCTCAGCAGGGCTTCTAGTTCATCGGCAAACTGTTCAACACCACCTCTGGTAGGTGTTGCGCGTGGAGTTGCAAGTGCATCCCATGCAACTGCAACATCAGCACGCGTTGCCGCAACATCAGCACGGGACATTCTGGCCTCGTGCTCAGCAGTTTCCCTTGCACCATTGAGGCGTGTGACAAGCTGCAAAACATGGTGAGCCTTCTGTTGGTCAAGCGTGGATTCCCGCACGGCGGTAAAAATTTCGTCCAAGACAGGAACCAGCTGCTTGGCGACCATCTCTGTAGATTCGGAAGATCGTGCAGGCGTAGATGTTGTTGTCGAGACATGTTTGGGTATGGGACCATCCATTGTGGGCAGCTCGTTCAAATGAAGAGGAGAGATTGACTGCACCAGCTCGCCTTTGCCAGTTTTAACTTCAGCGCGGGCTTCCTTTTCTGACTCAACTGCGCCAGTGAGCCCAGCGCTGGTTTGCCTCGCAGGCTCTGGATGAAGCTTGAGGGTATGATCCGACGATGAAAGAACAAGTGGTTTCGCGTCTTGTGTCGAGACTTCGATGCTCAGAGGTGCAGCTTTTTCGAGCGCATGGTCATGCGCGGCGACAAGTTCACGCACCATGGACAACGCAACGGCAGCTTTCTCAGAAGTGGAATTCATGGCATCCACGTCGCAGTCAGCACTCAGCGCATCACGAAGCGTCGAAAGAATCGATGACAGCGCAGCGTCGAGATCGTTCACTAGTATCCGGATGTCAATGAGCTCGCTTGAGAAGTTTTCGATTTTGGCGATGCCACGTATCGTGGCCTTGAGCTGCTGAAGGCTCAAGATTTTCGTCTGCACCTGACCCGTCAACGTCTCGTCTAGGAGTCGAAGCGCCTCAGTCATCGTGTCAGCAGGGACAGCGCCATCGCCATTTCGGACAGTTTCTTCCAGATCGTTCTTCAATGTGGAAAGTGAGTTTTGCATCAGGGCTAATCGAGCCCCGGTCGAAATCCCAGTTTAGCGGCGCGCAGACTCCAGTGGCAGAATAGAATGACTGGTGGGTCCTCCCTCGCTCGCAGCAGCTAGCTCACTGCTGCTTTATTTATTTCATCATCGCCTCGCTCGCTCCAAATATTAAATTTAATTTAATTTAATAACTACTTTTATTATTATTACACGTATTAGTAATAATACATATTGCTACAACCAATAATAAAATCTCAATGAAATATGAGTAAAATCCCCCAATTTTAGGGAGATTTTATGGATTTCTTTCTCTTATTGATAGTATGCATGTAGAAAGTACGTACGTAGTTATTTAGTAGGAATATGTGGAAATAATAATAGGACTGCTTCTACATATCCACATACATTCTCTGTTTGCGCGTGGGTACGTGGCGAAGATAGTGTCATGGACGAGATAGTATTTCGGCACGGCGAGGATGAATTTCGCGAGAGATTCGAAGTCAAAGAACAGATCGGGGTGGGCGGTAAGTAGATGTCGCGTTGAGTTGTCCCTACGTGTTCTCAGGCTCACCGTCGCTTCCATCCGAAAAAACACGCACAGCTTTCGCGATGGTCTACAGAGGAATAGATAGGCTGTCTGCCGAACAAGTCGCTATAAAGGTACGACATTCTCTTGGTTTAACTCGTCGAACAATGCCTGATTGAATGTTTGCATCAGAGCCAGCAAGGCTCCATGTATCAAGTTTGACTGACACCCGCCCTCTGTCGAGCTCAGGAGGTCGATAAGACAAGATACAACTCGACGGACGCGTCCTTGGAGAGAGAAATTTTTATCCTGTCAGAGGTACGACCTGAGCCTTCGAATTCAACCTCTCTCTCCTCTGTATGTGTAGCAAGATTTTATAATTATTCTGACGTTCCTGACACTTTTGGCACAGGTTCACCACGAGAACATCATCCGACTCCTATGCACATACGTGACGCCATTGAAAGTTTTCATCGTCACAGAGCTTGCCTCGGGTGGTGAGTTGCTCGAGAGGGTTGTTGAAAACGGAAACTTTTCTGAGTCCGATGCACGCAGCGTGATTTATCAAGTTTTGAAAGGCATGGAGTATCTCCACAGCAAGAATATCGTCCATCGGGATCTGAAGCTCGAAAATATCTTATTGTCAGATGGAAGTTCGAGTGCTATAGTTAAGATCGCTGACTTTGGACTCGCTCGTTTCTTTGCAGACGATAGCCAACTGCGGACTATTTGCGGATCTCCACTCTATGTCGCGCCAGAGATTCTTGACATCGGGGCAAACATGGAAACATATACCCCCGCGGTGGATATGTGGAGTATAGGGGTTATGCTATATATTCTTCTCTCAGGAAATTCACCATTCGAAAATGAGGACGAGCAGTCTCTGTTTCAGATGATACGCTTGGGCGAATACTCGATGGACGATCACCTTTGGGATCACGTCAGTGATGAAGCAAAGGACTGTGTTCAACGCTTGTTGACGGTCAATACCAGTGTAAGGATGACTATCACCCAGGCTTTGGAACATCCTTGGGTTTTGTGCTCGACGAAAAGCAAAGACACAACGCTCTCGGACACGCTTTCGTCTGTGAAGCGTACGCGACTAGCGGGGCACCTCGAAAGTTTCCGAATGGTGCAGGACGAGTTGCGTTTCGCTCTCCGAAATTCCAACAACCCTTGACTCATCATGAAACCACACGCGCTGGTAGATATGGTGAGGCACGCATGAATAAAACTAGCTACTAGCATAGGATTTAGTATTTAAATAAGAAAATCGAACAGTCTAACATCTCCGGATCCTTCTCTGCCATTGATCGATACGTCCACGACAACACTGTTGTGCTCGTGAGACGGAGTGACACATAAAATTTCTTGCTCGCTGATGAGGGCAGCTCGAACCATCAAGGTGCCGAGTTTGCAGCTAAGATCACGACTATTACTGAAATGAGTACCATGCAGATGCAACCTTGTTCCACCTCTTGACGGCCCTCTCTCTGGAACAAGACGTTCAAGATAAGGAAAATCAAAATATCTGTACATCTGCTCAATCCCCATCTTCGAGCCCCGTGACTGCGCACGCATAGTCTTTTCGGTTGAGGTGTCATCGACGAAACTTGCCGAAAGCGAAGGGACAGCAGGCACCTCACATGTTATGACCGCTGTTGAAATCGTGTGAGCAGGCTTGGTAGAGTGGGCGAACATGCAATGATGCGCATTAAAATCGTGCGACATCATGTTTTCCCCGACAATCTGAATCAAGGAACCACCACTACTCGCAGCTGAATCGGGAATAATTTCATGAAACACCGGAGCATCCCGAACTTCGATCTGAATGTTTGTGAGGAAAGTTGAACGCATTGGTTTCGACTTGCTGACAATAACAGCTGCAAATCCAACAGTCGAAGAATGCTCCACACAAAAGGAGTTAGTATGATCATTGAAGACCACATATCTTGCATTGAGGAGTGTACTTTCCACCATCAAGCTCTTCATTGAACACGGCTGAACGTCTGTCTGACTTGCATGAGTTGACAGAGCGCCAACGGCAGAATCAGGCAAACCATTAAACAGAAAAAAACTTGAATAAGAGTTTGAAGTAGAGCTCACAACTGCTGCAAATGAACAAGGTCCGAGGAGCCGCGCAGGAGAAGCGCATTGAAACGCAGTCTCCATCGCTTCACGTCCAGCTATGGGCCCGACCGTCCCAAATTTGCACTGCCACGGAGTAACCTTTGTTTGGCGCATCGTGATAGACACCAGAGTTCCTCCTTCGTCTGGCCCACCTGCAGGCAGTATGTCTATCACTTCAGAGTGCTCATAGAAAGTAACAACCCCAACATTCATGGATGCTTCACGAGCGCCGACAGAAACCAAAACTTCTCCATCATCATGCTCAGGTAGCTCACATATTACTATGGCAGACGAAACCATCGTGGCAGCAGTTCGAATCGACCCAGACGTGCAAAATAACGTCGCCTTGTCGAAATTGCTTCCTATGACATGGACTGGGTGTTGGCGTCCAGAGTCAACAATCTGCGGAATCACTGCCAACACTGTAGGTGTGCTTACATAGTAGTATTGCACCTGGGCGTTCATGCCGCGATCGCCATCAACTATCGCGGCCTGGAATCCAGAATACTGTGGCGAGGCGTTGCACGCTGACGCCAGGATAGTCCAAGTCATATCAAATGTTGTCAGTTCATGCTGACTTCTTTTGCGCACTGATGTGTCGTATTGAGTGCGTTGTGTGCAGCCACCATGTGCTGACTCAATCCAATCTTCTTTGATGAGGTCAACCTGCTGCACGTTGCCGATAAGACTCACGCTTGTGGCGTGATATGCATATTTGACATCAGAAGGCGTGCCTGTTGTAACAAGACCATTTGCAATCCCGACAACCACGGTTTCTACTCGATGTGCTGGTGAAATACACTCTGCTAAGGTCGACCCAATCCAGCGCCCACTTATCGGTGTGAAACTTGCGATCCTGCAGCTCAGTTCTGGAACATTATGTAAGAGGTTACTTCTCATGAACAAGCTTGTGCCACCTTCAGCGCTTCCGGAAATGGGATGCACGGACGTGGTAGACACTTCATCCTCATACAGCAGCCGAGCACTCTGTGGATCCAATATCGACGCATGCTCAATCAAACTGGCATAGTCACCGGGTGAACCACTGTTAATCTCCAAGAGAACAATCGCACTCGACACGTAGCTGCCGTAACCTCCCGTCAGGTCCTGGATTAGTTCCTGAGATAAACTGATACCGGCAACCGTCACAGTACCACCCGAAGCTCCAATGACACGGGGGAAGAAGTTCATAATTTTTGGAATTCTGGAAAATTCCGACGAACCGTCCCTGGTCTCGCTTCTCCCACGGCTAGGGTCAAGGAACGCGATTTCAGGAGTCATAAATGATGGAGTATGTTGATCAGTTGTCATCTCATCATCGTGGTACGTAACGGTCTGACCTTCGTCTCCATATCTGCAGGGTGTCATGTAAATGCGTGCATTTGTTGTTCCAGATTGATGTGCAGGGGTTACAACCTCGAGTTCACGACTTGACTTCAACCTTGAAGAAATGGGTCTGAAAGATGCAATTGAAATTCTCAAAGCGGAGCGAAGCACAGAAACATCTTCATTCACAGAAAGGACCATATTTGCACCACCATGCGAAGATCCACGATCAGGCTCAATGCTCGTAGCATGGATAGGTGCAACCAATATAAGATCGGCATGATGATCTGTGGAAGCAAAATTTGCAAGCGTCGCGGCGATGGTAACTGATTGCTGTCCCGCCAAAGTTGGAGTTTCGCATACGTATAAAACAGTTGAAAGCATGAATCCCGGGACAAATTCGGTCCCAAAAAGACATCCAAGTCCATCAGACACAAAATTGCTGCCAATGAGTGTGATCAATGTCCCTCCATCATGCATTCCATGTGGGGGTGTGAACATATTAAACTGCAATGGATAGACATACTCAAACATAGAATTTTCTGGTGTAGTCTGAACACCGAAAACAGCTGCCCAGTTCACGAATCCAGGAGACTTCGCTGACATCTTCCATTCCGTTTCCTTGGAGTTAAGAAGCACAACGCTATCAAAACTTATTGCTTCGGAAATGGGAACATGTGAGCAGTATTCTCGGTGTGGGGTGGTCACAAATTTCTCGTATGACGGTCCTTTCATAGGAAGTATGGTGAGCATGGCACACTCACTTACATATTTGTAATCAAGCGAATTGTACTCGTAAGTACCACCATGGAAGCCCACCCCCATTTCAACAGTCCCAACCTTGTGTGCCGGCGTCACGCACTCTATCTTCTTCGAGGTTGTACGAGTGGTAGTTATAGGTGAGATTGAGCCAAATTTGCACGTGATGGAATCCTGTATTTGATCGAACGCCCCAACAACGCCAACATTGTTGCCACCTGACACTAAACCGCTTGTTTGTTGCAAGTAATGCGGTGTGATATCAGCCACATCAAACACAATGTCAGAGCCGTCGATGGCAAATTTTCTTGGTTCAAGGTCAATATCAGCCTTTGTCGAGAGAATCGGAGACGTGCACGTGAGAACATGTGACGACTGTCTGTGACAAATAATATTGTTTTCAGCACCAGAACCGTTTAATTGTTCGGTGAAATCTCTGCCAAACAGGAGGAAGTTATGTGGGGAAGTAGATAACAGCCTTAGCGGGAAGGCATGCGTAATTTCAGGCTGCACACCAAAGTATAGTTCGACCGAGAAGTAATCACAGATACGAATCGAGTGAAAGCCTACATCAATAGCAGCCTGAAGGTGAGATTCTACTAAGCAGGCTTCATTGGCAAGCGTAGTCGAACTATATTCAATTATTTTTGAAGACGGCATACTTGAGGAGAAAAGACGCGAAAGGAGCTCGGAGTTGAACGCGAATGTCTCAACCGTAAAGAGTGGGCCATCCAAATGAACATGAGAAAAGAAGAATCCAATACACCGCACAGATGATATCGCGCTATCAAGATACAAGCAGAAAGAAGACGATGACACGTGACGAGCAGGAGAAGCGCATTGAAACGCAGTCTCCATCGCTTCACGTCCAGCTATGGGCCCGACCGTCCCAAATTTGCACTGCCACGGAGTAACCTTTGTTTGGCGCATCGTGATAGACACCAGAGTTCCTCCTTCGTCTGGCCCACCTGCAGGCAGTATGTCTATCACTTCAGAGTGCTCATAGAAAGTAACAACCCCAACATTCATGGATGCTTCACGAGCGCCGACAGAAACCAAAACTTCTCCATCATCATGCTCAGGTAGCTCACATATTACTATGGCAGACGAAACCATCGTGGCAGCAGTTCGAATCGACCCAGACGTGCAAAATAACGTCGCCTTGTCGAAATTGCTTCCTATGACATGGACTGGGTGTTGGCGTCCAGAGTCAACAATCTGCGGAATCACTGCCAACACTGTAGGTGTGCTTACATAGTAGTATTGCACCTGGGCGTTCATGCCGCGATCGCCATCAACTATCGCGGCCTGGAATCCAGAATACTGTGGCGAGGCGTTGCACGCTGACGCCAGGATAGTCCAAGTCATATCAAATGTTGTCAGTTCATGCTGACTTCTTTTGCGCACTGATGTGTCGTATTGAGTGCGTTGTGTGCAGCCACCATGTGCTGACTCAATCCAATCTTCTTTGATGAGGTCAACCTGCTGCACGTTGCCGATAAGACTCACGCTTGTGGCGTGATATGCATATTTGACATCAGAAGGCGTGCCTGTTGTAACAAGACCATTTGCAATCCCGACAACCACGGTTTCTACTCGATGTGCTGGTGAAATACACTCTGCTAAGGTCGACCCAATCCAGCGCCCACTTATCGGTGTGAAACTTGCGATCCTGCAGCTCAGTTCTGGAACATTATGTAAGAGATTACTTCTCATGAACAAGCTTGTGCCACCTTCAGCGCTTCCGGAAATGGGATGCACGGACGTGGTAGACACTTCATCCTCATACAGCAGCCGAGCACTCTGTGGATCCAATATCGACGCATGCTCAATCAAACTGGCATAGTCACCGGGTGAACCACTGTTAATCTCCAAGAGAACAATCGCACTCGACACGTAGCTGCCGTAACCTCCCGTCAGGTCCTGGATTAGTTCCTGAGATAAACTGATACCGGCAACCGTCACAGTACCACCCGAAGCTCCAATGACACGGGGGAAGAAGTTCATAATTTTTGGAATTCTGGAAAATTCTGACGAGGAAGTGCTTTTATGCGTTTGCATACGTTCACTCAGACCGTCATGATATGGATCATGTACGTAGTCAAACGTCATCTGACGTTCTCGATCAGAATATATCGATATGAACGCCTTACCCTTGTGCTTAGCTGGGGTGACGCACTCTAGCTGGGAAGAAGAAACCCATCGAACATTAAAAATTCTTATGTTTGACAGTTTACACTCCTGCACCGTTTCAGAGTTGAAGGTACCGGTCAATTGCAAGAGCGTTCCACCAGCAGTCGAGCCTGATTCTGGTGTTGCACCAAGTAGCACAGAGTGAGGTGTCACATCAATCGAATGTCCTGCGCCTTCGATGACGCGGTTCCCAGCCAACGTCTTCCCAACGTTTACGATCCAGCTCGCACCTAACTCGTGGTATGCCGGAGATTCACAGACAGCCAGTACAGAAGAGACGTAGTGACTTCGCACAAAGAAAGCGTTGAACTGGCAGAATGTTTGAGTGGTCAAGCTGTTACCGAAAAAGGAGTGAATGACTCCACCATGTCTTAAAGCTTTCGCAGGATATACACTATATACGCTGGGTTGAACATTTCTGTCATCGACGTGCAGCGTTCCCATACTGTTCGTGAAGTCCGAATGTTCTTCAAATCGGTCGAGTACATTTTCTTGCGTTCTCCATTCCACAGAAACTGGTAACTGATACAAATAATCACGCGAAATGCACCTTGTGGAATCCCATTCGATGTCCTCAACAGCGGTGAAATCAACCTGGTTGAACGACACAAGCAGAGTAGGACATTTGCTTGCAATAAACGGAAGTTTGCAGCTTAGACGTGATGAAGAAAGAACCGTGCCACGAACGACGAGGGTTCCAACCTTGCACCACGCATTTCTCAGGTGGATATCGAAACCTTGCCCTTCTATCACGATCTCGTCGGTTCCTGTATTTCGAAGGTGAATAACCGATCGTGCGCCCTTCACTCTAGCTCCATCGATAACAAGGTCATGCATGTCTGAAAGAGAAGACTGTTGTCGAGAAGCGATGATGGACAAATATATTGAGTCGCGCAAGTTTTGTTCTTGCACAGCCAGGGTCTCGCAAACCAATAATGCTGATGAGCTGACCGCAGCCATCACTGCAACCTCTTGCAATCCTGTACTGCATAAGAGCCCGTCTCGAAAACCAGCTCCTTGTACTGTAATAAGAGTGCCACCTGAAGGGTTCAACTGCCTAGGAAACACATCATTTATTGTGGCCTCCATATGTTCAAAAATGAGCCCACTGCTTGTGAAGTCTCTACCGTTATGGGTTATCTCCAGGCTATAAAATCCGCTCGCTTGCTGCGGAACTTGACATCGAACGAGCGAGTGGACCCCAACGAGGCTTGTATTATACTCCGCAGAGACCAAATGTCGGCCAATCCTGTAGCCGTTTTGAGGGAGCAACAATAAGACACCCAATCATGTCAGTAACTGAAAAAAGAAACGAGTCGGGATTCAAGGAGTTGATGATCGATCAACCTCACGCACCTGCAATACATCCTTGTTGAAGTCATCATGTCGGCACCGCTTACGGTGACAACTGAGTTTGTAGTCGCGTATGCGGGATACAGCTCCATTTCTCTTGGCGCTGCTGCAACGGAAGCGCTCTGCACTGCCAGCAACAACAGTAGTGCAAGTTTTGACATCGCCGCGACACGGAAGCCAAAACTTGAACAAACAAACGCCGTCGACTGCGGAGAAAGTGGACTCGTTCTACGGCGTTCTATTGAATAAGGTAGCCACCTTCCAGCACATGGTACGACGATACTTTTCCACGGGCATTTTAAAGCCCCCACGTCATCGTGGTATAACCTCGTTCTTTGGCATCGTTCGATTACGTGCCGTGCGTGTTTTATTTTGCTTGTTGTTGACCACGCACCGTACTGCCACGCACGCCGCACTCACGTAGGGACGCAATGTAAAAAAATAATGTTTTTCTGATCGAACATATATACAACTACATACATACTACGTACATAATAGCTACGAAAGTATCTACACGTAACAGTAATAATAATATCAACTAACGACCACGCACGCACGCACGCACGTCGTCGGTCGTCGTGCGTCGAGGGATTTTTCAATAAAAAATCGCCCGCTGCTGCTGTTCGGGATTTCGTTCGCCTACCGCGCATTCCACAGCGCTCAAGCCGCCATTCCACAGCGCTCAAGCCGCTATTTCGATACAACATCAAAGAGGGACCTACGCTACGGTGTATGCCGCCCGATAAAATGTTCGACGGGGGTCCAACGACGCGGAATGATCCTCCTGTCAATACTCCAGAAACACCACTAGCGGTACCGAACTCAGGAGACGACGCGAGGGACATCCAACTGAAAGGCCCTTCTGTGCGAGGGGTGAGCACGGCCGCTGCTCCCTTTCTTCCTCCAAATCTCGTCAAGGTGCAAGATCAGCAGCCAAACGCTGGAGCTGCCCCTTTCATTCCCGCTGTTTCTATCAAGGCGAACGCTACGCCCTTTGTCCCCGGAGCTTCCTCTGGAAAACCACCGGCGGGATCGTCAAGCTCTGGGGACATACAACTTCCAAGTGACGATGACTTCACTCTTGGTCTCACAGACATGTCCGCGGTTTCAAGGGGCGATGGTGCCCCTCTAACTCTCGGTTTGGCTTCTCAAAACGATATCAACGTGAACATTCGAGGCACTTCTCCCTACAACATGCAACACACCACTGCTGGTTCTGGGAAGGTTGGGGGAGGCCAGCATTCTTCGTACGTACGTCGCGAGCCCAACCATCCTCGTTTACCTTCCGGGATGTCAGGTCAGACGCTTCTGTCTGCGCGATTTGCATCTGAGCAACTTCACGCAGAACTAAAGCACAGGACGTTTCTTGAGCAGGCTCAAATGGATCCAGCGAGTGAAGGTGCCACAGACCTGCCTCGGGTACGTTTGCGTTCGAGCCCGCGTCATCATATATTTCTCATCATTTCTTATTGACTTCCCTTTCTTCACACCATAACAGGTGCTGAATCATTATCACTCGCTTGTCCCACTTGAAGATCTCGTAAGAGGAGAAGTCTCACCCGTGCTCGGACTTCGTTCTGACGCGATGAAAGGTGTAAGCTCGATCGATGGTAAAGCACATGTACTTCGTCGTCTGGACCATAATCGTTTGGTCCCAAATTCCGAACTAGTTGCCGCGGCGCAGGAAACAGTGAATAGATGGGTTCCCTTTCGTGGGCATCCACATGTCGCCGCACTTTGTGGAACATTCGTGAGCGCTGACATGCGGGATACGCCGTCGCTATATTTCGCACACACTTATTATCCCGGTGCGTCGACCCTAGAAGCAACACACTGTGGCGACAAAGAGGGTAGTGTGCCTGCGTCAGAAGCTGAACTCTGGAACTATGCGTCACAGCTTTGTTGCGCCCTTCGTGCTGTACATGGTGCAGGACTCGCTGTTGGGGGAGCAATTGCGCTGTCTCCCAGTAAAATTATACGGTGTCCATGCGCATCATTTTCCAGTGCACGCACAAACTTTTCATCGCGCGTAAGACTGTCAGCGATTGGGGTCGCCGACGTCTTGCGCCCAGATTTGGTCGGTCTTGTCTCAAGTGAAGGGCATGGGGTGGGTTTAGCTCAGAAAGATGATCTTCGGGCGGTAGGCAACTTACTGGCTCAGCTTGCATGTGGTCAAAATCAGGCGCAAGTGATTGATCACGTCACATCTGCTAGGCGCAGATGTTCTCAGCCATTGTGGCATCTTATCTCAGGACTTGCCTCTGGTGCGATCTCCGACTGTGCCACGTTTACGCAACTCGTTGCTCCAGTTGCGCTTGATTCTATTGAGGCAGAACGAGCCGCGAACGACCACTTGGAGTCAGAGCTTGCCAAGGAGCTAGAAAATGGTCGCCTTCTTCGACTGCTTGTCAAACTCGGGTTTGTAAATGAACGCCCAGATGGCGACATGGACACGGAGTGGGCAGAGACTGGAGATAGGTACATCTTAAAGCTTTTCCGCGACTACGTGTTTCATCAGCACAACGATCAAGGTTCTCCAGTGTTGGATTGGGGTCACGTGTTTGAATCTTTGAATAAACTCGACGTCGGTGTTTCAGAGAGAGTCCTGCTACTGTCGCGCGATGAAATGTCGATGCTCGTCGCAAGCTATGCAGATATCAAACGATGTGTAGATGGTGCATATACTGAGCTTTTGCAAAGCTCAAAGGCGTACCACTGATTTATGTTTCACAAAATGCGCAAAAATAAAAAACCTTCTACATATCTCCTCGCTCTATCTCCCTACCTGTTCTAGCAGAAGAGCTACTAGAGCTAGAATAAGTAAGTGCTTTTGTAAACGATATTAAAACTAGAAGACTACGTTGTTGGTGTATCCCACCGCTGCAGTGACGGCTACACAGCCAGTCAAGCCAAGAAATAATGTTATTTGCCGAGGCGCGCGCGCTGAAACTACTTGTGGAAGTGACCAGCTTGCAGCGGAAGAGGTGCTTCGTTGAACACCTGCGCGTGACGATGTCTTGGCCCGTTTATGTCGCGATAGAACTTCTTCAAGCAGAACATCATCTGCAAGCTCATGCGATCTACAGAAAAACTTTTCAGCGCTGACGTTGCTTGTTTGCACACGGGTGCTGGGTTGACTTTTTCTTTCCCGCTGTGGACCTGTCGTACCTGTCGTTCGCTTGCCCAACTCAGAGCCATCAACCCTTGAAAAACTTGAGGTGTCAACGTGCGTACCTCGTCGCTCTCGCCAACGCCTTGCTGCCTCGAATCTCGCTCGCATACCAGGACCATAAACGTCATTGTTTTTATCGTGACAAGAAGTTGCCGAGATATGCAGCATGCATTCGTATGCTTCGCGCAAGTCAGCGAAGGAGCTGCCGTCGAAGTCAGCAGCCCCCGTAGATGTGTCCGGGTGCATCTTTTTTGCCTTCTGTCGATACGCCTTTTTTACTTCCTCCTCGGAGGCATCTAAGGACACTCCAAGAAGAACTGCGCTCCGTGATCGTGAGTCTTGATCATATTTCCAAGTCATGCGATGGTCCTGCGTCTCGTCCTGGGTCGGTTTTGCCGAAGGTGGCGCACGACACAGTGCCTTTTCAGTGCTCCCCAGCAGAACGTTCAACATATCTGATGCGTAGGTTCGTTCGTTAGTTCGAACGTCGTTTACGATTATCTGTTACGGTATACTTGTACGACCGACGTTATGGATAGATTTTCATAAAAAGACATCGTCATCGCCATCCATTTCCGTCGTCGTCGGCGGTTGTCGTCGCGTAGTGGTCAAAAATAAGTCGCGCGTTGACGACGGACCAAGGTGACAGCACGGGGAGCTTAGGGTGCTGAAAAAAGTTTTGCATGGGCGACCAGCAAGAGCAAGTGGTTTCTGCCGGGGACGATGGGGGCGCTCGACGAGTCGCGTGGTCCGTCCGGGCGTCAACACTCACGGTATCAGCAAATCCCATCAGGATTATTGTGGACGATCTGGTCGGCAAAGAAAATCCAAAACACGAGCTGATATCCCTCGCACAAGGTGATCCGACTGCTTATGGTCACTTAAAGCCACCGGAAGAGGCTGTTGCGGCAGTCATGAGTGCTTTTTCAAGTGGCAATCACAATGGATACACTGCTTCAACCGGCTTAGCTTCCTGCAGAACGGCCATAGCCGCAGCTCACTCCTGTGAAAGACGTCCACCTCTGTGTCGCGATGACGTGTTTGTCACAGTCGGTTGCTCTGAAGCACTGGAACATTGCATAGCAGTCTTGGCAGCACCTGGGTCCAGCATACTGCTTCCGTCTCCCGGGTTTCCACTTTACGAAACAATTTGCCATAGACACGGTATAGTATGCAGATTTTACAGCCTATTACCAGAACAAGGCTGGGAAGCTGATCTGAGTAGTATCCAACGTCTAACAGACGGAACAACGGCTGCGGTGCTGATAAACAATCCTTCAAATCCCTGTGGTGCGGTGTATTCAAGAGAACACCTTCAAGAAATAGTACAATGTGCGGATGAGCTCAAGTTACCCATTATTGCAGACGAAGTGTATGCTGGAATGACATTTGATAAGCGCTTTGTGCCAGTTGCAGAGGTTGCAACAGGTGTGCCAGTGTTTTCAGTCGGTGCCCTGTCAAAGAGATGGTTAGTTCCCGGTTGGCGTCTTGGTTGGGTATGTGTTCACGACGTGAATGATAACTTACATGGATCTGGAGTGCGCGAGGCCATTAACAGTCTTTGTCAGATATCTCTGGGACCGAGTGTTCCTCTCCAAGCAGCCGTTCCCAGCATCTTGTTCAACGACGATAAAAAGTGGCTGGCAGACATCATGGGTTCTTTGAAACTCGCAGCAGCAATTTCTGCAGAGAGAGCATCAAAGATCGAGGGTCTGTCGACTGTGACACCACCTCAAGGAGCGATGTACGTCCTCATCCGAGTGGATCTGAGTGCTTTTAAAGATTGTCCAACGGACGTAAAATTTGCGGAGGAATTACTTGCGGAGGAATCTGTGCTCGTATTGCCTGGAAACTGTTTCAAAGCTCCAGGTTTCGTCCGAATTGTTACAACAGTTCCTGTGTCTGTGCTTCAAACAGCGTGGGATCGTATAGAGACATTTTGTTCGAAGCGCATAATCAAATCGAGAAAAGGCATAGCTTGTGAAGCACGCGCTATGGCACCTGCTCATCCAGTTCACTTTGGACTACCCCGTGTTGCGTCACAAGTCGGTGGCCACGAAGGCCTTCTGCTGCGTCCTCACAAACCTTAACATCATTTTGTGATATGTTTGAGAACGAAAGTGGCGCCGTCAAACTACTACATATGTATCTAGCTATTACTACTAGTAGTCATATTATTATGAAGTACAGCAAGAATAAGTAGCTAATAAGCAAGGTCGGTATTATTATTATCAATATTTAAAATCTACAGCGGATATTTCGTTGTCTAAACATTTCAACTTCGTATCTAGATACTAGCTAGCTAGAGGTAGCTACTAGCTAAAGTTACCGACATTACGCTGCATGGTCTCTCATTGATATTCAATCCGTTCTGTCTACATAGATGCTTGTTGATCGTAGACCTCGAACTTGCATATGCAGTCGTATATGCGGCCGTTGAAAAGTCGCTCTGCCAGGCGTGCGTTTTTCAGCATTGCCAGCTTCAGGGTATCACACTGAAACTGAGCAGCGTAATTTGTATGCACAGCACGGCCCATACCCTCAAGAACGATAAGATCTACGCCTTTCGCTGCCTCGCAAAGCTCTTGAGATGTTCGCCTGAAATCAATACAAGGTGACCCGCTCCCGCTGGCACAAACGGTAAGTTTCCCAAATGACGCCTCACTTGACTCGCCACGCAAAGCGCTGGCCAAGATATCACACTTTCCAGCAGCAAGAAGGACAACATCACGTAATTCATCTACCGTGATATCATTTATAGCCGGAAGAGAGTTTGCTACGAGGCAAACGTCTGTGCCGTGCCTTAAAAGTTCTCGGGCAAACGGGATCATTCCAAGTACGACATCGGCGCCGCTGTTATCACAAAACAGCAGTGCTTTGCGATATTTGTGGAAAGTAACGAAACGGCTACCTGTCTTGTCAGATAGGCCGTCGGTCCATGACATCTTCTCGTTGAGCTCATCAAAACAGTCGACTGCCCAGGGTCGCGCTATGGAAGAACGAGCATTCCTGTAAATTTCAAGTATTGTCCCATTTTTGTACAGATCAACGCAGCTCTGGCTGCCCCAATCAAAAATATTCCCAGCGAGCATTCCTTCAACAAGAGCTAAAAGTCGCCTTTCACCTTCCTCCAAAGCGTCAAGCTCTGCGAGTAAATCTGGGAGAACCGCGAGAGCTGCCGCGTTTTCCTGTCGTTTGACATCAAAATAGGCGTCCTTAAATCCGAATGCTCGAAGGCACTCTTCCCGCATCTCAAATAGTCCCGAGAGCCCGATCTTTCCATACGCTGCTGGCTCCTCTCGTAACCGGTCAAGATGAGCAGAGAACACTGATCGAAAAGCTTCCCCTCGTTCGATTGCATCATTTTCAACACTATCAGTATCTGATTTCAGCAAAGCATCAGAAGCGACAGCTTTTTCCACCAAACCGGGGCTCATACCTTGTAGGATGTCGAGCCAGTACTCTCGTTCTTCCCGAGATTCCAACATATCAATGATGTTTGGTTCATAACGATCTGGCCACCGCAACAGAGGGAACAGTTTTAGCGTTGGAACTAGATGAAGCACGCCTACTTGAAGACTTGCTTTGCCGAGAAGCTGATTTTGAGAATAATCATTCGCACTCATAGAAGAGCTGGAGACTTGAGAGTTCTTGGAAGAGGCCTCACAAGTATCATCATAATCACTGACACCCGCGGGCTCAGTGTCACTGGACATAGACCGAACGTGCATCACCATCTTTCGAGTAGCCTCTGCAAGAGAAGCTGCACCAGATCCAACTGTTTTTTCTTCTACATTCTTATCACCGCCCCCAGTGATACCTCCATAGCGTGAGACTGATTGTGATGCTCTCTTCACTGGTGGAATTGAGCATTTTATGAACTTCTCAATCCATGCGCCCTGGAGTGGTGTAGACCGCAGTGCCTGTGCGTCAGCATCCTGGAGAAACGCACCCAGCGCCCCCAGAAAACCTTCGTGCCGGAGAAACATCGCTTTAAGCTCGCCTTTACTCCAGTAGTCAACAGCGAACGATATCGTGTTCATCGTATACGCGTGACCACGAATGAAGTACCCTCCGAAGAATATACGTTTTAGCCCATGTTTCACTGCCGTCATTGTTGCAATATGAGATATGTTATAGCTTATCATGCGCAGCAACGAAAGAGTGATATCTGCTTTGTCGTAGTCTTCAAGTGATCCTTCATCCATCACAACCTGACCGAAGGAGGATGCGATCGTATTACTGGAGAGTCCAACTTTTGCGTAGTCTCTGCCACCATAGATATCACCGACTAGCATGTCCACTTTGCTGTTGTCACCGCCTGCACTACACGCAAGCATTTGGTCAAAATCTTTGAGTCCAGTCAACAGACGACACAAGCCCCAGAAAGTCCCGCCACCGATGTTTGTACCACCCACACGTTCAAAACCGTCTCTGTCAACCTTGATAATGCTGACACCCGAGCCGATATTTACGAGGAGATATGGGAATAAATCGTCTCCTCCCTGTTGTCCATCCT
>JACLAA010008119.1_pt1 | contig 36770 bp, 25 predicted proteins | sample 8027891 | NCBI WGS metagenome assembly JACLAA01 (sample SAMN15724900, study PRJNA655200) | protist metagenome | isolation source: fluorescence activated cell sorting (FACS) single amplified genomes of... | place: Spain: Blaines Bay Microbial Observatory, Mediterranean Sea | collected 2016-01-19 | reverse complement strand
CCCTCTGAAAATACGTCTCTTGCAAGATGACATTACTTTCTTTGTTTTGCGACAAATGATGGAGATGGGCTTCAGCTTGGGTTGTCCTACTGCATGGCCAACGATTTCTGTCACAACAAGGCCGCTTACAACTACTTTGAGGTGAACGGGTGGACTAGTGAAACTAAAGGACTGTTGTCTCGTTTTTTGAGCTGCAACAGCTGCTTGATTGAGACTCTGTACCTCCTCTTGTAAAACCTTGATTTGTTGAGTAAGATCACGATTTTTTGCACGAAGGACCTTCACTGTCTGAATTAGCTTGATTCGCTCACTTCGAGATGTAGTGTTGCGCACCATTAAAACTCGGACTTTTTTACGACATAAGAACAGGTAACGGCGTGAAGCACTTCGGTCTCCTGCTTGTGGTGAAAATGTTGGAAGTGAAGACTCCGGTGACGATAGAGATAAATTTGGGCTAAAATTGCTCATATTAATAATACTCCTCTGAATGGAATTAATTTAATTGAGGAGTTCCAGTAAAAATAATTGGAACTCGTCATACGTTTAGCTGACACGGTGACATTAGTAAGCACGGTTACAAAGGAGTGCCCAACCGCTTATCAACAGAAAAAAAATTATCAACGTTAAGATGGTTTTGAGAACGTGACCTATTTTAGAAAACACAAACATGAGTGCATTTACAATTTTTAAAATTTTTTGGTTTTGCATAACAGAAATAAAAAATTCATTAAATCAAATCCGTCTAGAAAACATCAAATTTGTCGTCAAATAATATTAAATATTCATTCCTCCTCGTTTTCAATGCAAGTAGGGTTTAGCTTTTAACGACCATGCTTCTTCCGGTCGGAAATCTTTGATGTTATTAAAATAGTGATGTTGGCTACCTTTTTAAGGCAGCCAACCTATCTATCTATAGAGTAAAACGATATAGATAATTAGTCAAGAGGGCGCATTGAAAGCACTGGCTCAGTATCACGATCAATTCCTTTTTCGAACCCTGCAGCAGCTGCACGTGCACGACCTGCATGCCAAAGGTGTCCTACGAAGAAGAAGAACGCTAAAACCCAGTGTGAAGTTGCAAGCCAACTACGTGGGTTTACGAAGTTTGTTGAGTTAATCTCAGTTGCTACACCACCTACAGAGTTAAGTGATCCTAAAGGCGCGTGAGTCATGTACTCAGCAGAACGACGCTCTTGCCATGGCTGGATATCATTCTTGAGCTTAGTAAGGTCAAGTCCGTTTGGTCCACGAAGTGGCTCAGTCCATGGTGCACGCATATCCCAGAAACGCATAGTTTCCCCACCGAAGATAATCTCTCCAGTTGGTGAACGCATAAGGTATTTACCTAATCCAGTTGGACCTTGTGCAGAAGCAATGTTTGCTCCTAAACGTTGGTCACGTACAAGGAATGTAAATGCTTGCGCTTGTGAAGCCTCTGGTCCAGTTGGTCCAAAGAATTCAGAAGGGTATACAGTATTGTTAAACCATACCATTACAGCTGCAACCCATGCCATTGCTGACACAGATGCAAGACTGTATGAAAGGTACGCTTCACCAGACCATACAAGTGCACGACGTGCCCATGCGAATGGCTTAGTGAAAATGTGCCAGAATCCACCGAGGATTTCAATCGTTCCCACCCAAAGGTGTCCACCGATTACATCTTCCATGTTATCTACACTAATAATCCACCCATCTCCACCAAATGGTGACTTAAGGAGGTATCCGAAAATTACTGATGGGTCGTATGTTGGGTAGTTAATTACACGTACATCTCCACCTCCCGGTGCCCATGTATCATATACTCCACCGAAGTACATTGCCTTCCAAACAAGAAGGTAACATCCAAATCCAAGGAGAACAAGGTGAATTCCAAGAATTGTTGTCATCTTGTTTTTATCTTTCCAAAGGTATCCAAAGAATGGGAATGATTCTTCAAGAGTCTCAGGTCCAATGATTGAGTGGTATACACCACCAAATCCTAAAACAGCTGATGAAATAAGGTGAAGAACACCTGATACGAAGTATGGGAATGTATCAAGCACCTCCCCTCCAGGACCAACACCAAATCCGAGTGTTGCAAGGTGAGGGAGAAGGATAAGTCCTTGCTCATACATTGGCTTTTCTGGTACGAAGTGTGCAACTTCAAAAAGGTTCATTGCACCAGCCCAGAATACGATAAGTCCTGCGTGTGCTACGTGTGCACCAAGGAGCTTACCAGAAAGATTAATAAGACGAGCGTTTCCAGACCACCAAGCGAATCCAGTAGATTCTTGGTCTCGACCACCTACTACGAGTGTTGAATTAAAGAGCGTTTCCACGTGGAAGTACCTCCTCAGGGAATACAAGGTTTTCATGTGGCTGATCTTGAGCTGCCATCCATGCACGAATACCTTCATTAAGAAGAATATTCTTTGTGTAGAATGTTTCGAACTCAGGATCTTCAGCAGCACGGATCTCTTGTGATACGAAATCGTATGCACGGAGGTTACATGCTAATCCAACAACACCAAGTGCTGACATCCATAACCCTGTTACAGGTACGAAAAGCATGAAGAAGTGAAGCCAACGCTTGTTTGAAAATGCTACACCAAAAATCTGTGACCAGAAACGGTTTGCAGTTACCATTGAGTATGTTTCTTCAGCTTGTGTTGGGTTAAACGCACGGAATGTGTTTGAACCATCACCATCTTCAAAAAGTGTGTTTTCTACTGTTGCACCGTGAATCGCACAAAGAAGTGCTGCTCCAAGTACTCCAGCTACACCCATCATGTGGAATGGGTTAAGTGTCCAGTTGTGGAACCCCTGGAAGAAAAGGATAAAACGGAAAATTCCAGCTACTCCAAATGAAGGAGCAAAGAACCATCCTGACTGTCCAAGTGGGTAGATAAGGAATACAGATACGAAAACAGCAATTGGTGCTGAGAACGCAATTGCGTTGTATGGACGAATTTGTACTGCACGTGCAATTTCAAATTGACGAAGCATGAAACCAATTAATCCAAATGCACCGTGAAGTGCTACGAATGTCCATAATCCACCAAGTTGGCACCAACGTGTGAATTCACCTTGTGCTTCTGGTCCCCAAAGGAGAAGAAGTGAGTGTGCCATACTGTTTGAAGGAGTTGATACAGCTGATGTAAGGAAGTTACATCCCTCAAGGTATGAACTTGCTAAACCGTGTGTGTACCATGAAGTTACGAATGTTGTTCCAGTAAACCATCCACCAACTGCAAAATATGCACATGGGAATAAAAGAATTCCTGACCAACCTACGAATACGAAACGATCACGCTTAAGCCAATCGTCTACGTTATCAAACCATCCGCGCTTTTCTTCAACTTTTCCAAGAGCAATAGTCATACTATTTACCTAATTTGTCTATCATCATTTCAAAGGAATTCTACCAATACAATATAAAAACATACATGTATGAATAGCCTCTGCTTTTTTCTACTACTTATATTCTACTCGATCTGACACCCTTAACACAAGTAAATTCGAAAAAAAAATCTATAATGCTATGTTAAAAAGACGAAACAAAAAAAATACGAAAGAGAGTACGCTTCTCAGTAAAAGAAGCGTAGACAAAAAATGGGTTTACATCAAATGTACAAATATCAATGACAATACGCTTTTATGCAGCTACTAAATAGTCAAGAATAAGCTCCACTGAACGTGTTGAATCATCATTTGCAGTAATTCCATATGTTGAAAGTGTGGGATCACAATTTGAATCAAGTAATGTAATTGTTGGAATGTTTAACTTTTGACATTCTTGTACAGCATTTTTCTCATGCGGTTGCCCAATAATTACAACAAGATCTGGTAACGTTGATAATTCACGTAAACCACCAAAAAACTTTTCAAGACGTGCTCGTTGTTTCTTCAAAGAAAGAACATCTTTTTTCGAAAGACTTTTTAATTGTACTTCATCAGATAATTGACGGTCTAAACGGTTTAATTTTTGAAGACACATGGACATTGTATTCCAGTTCGTAAGGAGACCTCCAACCCAACGTGTGTTTACATAATGCCCATTACACTTTTGGGCAGCTGTTTCAACAATTGGTGCAATTTGGGTACGTGTTCCTACAAATAAAACATTTTTTGCACGTTTTAATACAGGTCGAGCAGTCTCTAAATCATCAAGTGTTTTCACAAGATCAAGGATGTGCACTCCATTTTTTGTTTCATAAATATAGGGTGCCATTTTTGAATTCCATCGACCGACTTGGTGACCAAAATGTACACCTGCTTCTAAAAGAGATTCTAATTGATTCATAATTGAAAAAAAATAAATTAAAAAAGTTAACATTCACGGGGTAAGCTTATGGTTTCCCATAAGAGTATGCTAATTGTACCAATAATTGAAATCCTTGTATAGTAGTTCTTCCCTAAAAAGTAAAACGATAAGGGAGTGACGAAAACAAGTCCTAAAAAACACGTACAACAACAACAATAGCTCAACTAAAGGGCAATATCCTAAATGTTTATTTATGAATACTCACACTCCGCATCAAGCAATCTACGCATGACATATAGTCCGCCAAATAAACTCTTTTGCATGGTAACTCTGCTATTCTGGCATAACGAGGCAGGTTTTTGTTAACCTAGCTCGTTATTCACCAACTTTTAAACGAAGCCATTTTACACATAAAGACCTGTACCAGCAGGAATTAAGCGACCAAGAATCACATTTTCTTTTAACCCAGTTAACCAATCAATACGTCCTTCCACAGCTGCGCGTGTAAGAACACGTTTTGTTTCTTGGAAACTTGCTGCTGAAATAAAACTTTCTGCTGCTAATGATGCACGTGTAATACCTAATAAAATTGGGCGGTATTGAACAGTAGCTCCACCTGGTTTCGCTTCAAAATGTTCAACACGGCGTAAATCAACAATATCTCCTGGTAATAAATTGGTATCTGCTGGATCTACAACTAAAACATATGTTGTCATTTGACGAACAATAATTTCAATATGCTTATCCGAAATAAACACACCTTGGGAACTATAAACATCTTGGACTTCATGTACGAGAATTTGACGAACTTCCTGTAAACTACGTCGACACCCTTCTCGTAAGCCATACGTTTTCGAATACTCTAAAAATAAAACTGCTAATTCTGTATGAATACTTGAACCGATTTTTTCCACTGGTTCACGTGCTTCTAATAATTCATCAACTTTTGGAAGACCTTGAACAATATCTCCAGCAGTTGATTCTAAAGAAACTAATGCCCCAAACGAAACACCTTTTTGGATAAGCTCTCCATGATTTACAGAAACAGGGGAATTATGTGACATTGCATATGGGTAAACACGACGTAAAATAATATGTGTTGGACTAATATGGATAACTTGGCCTCCATATGGACTTTGCATACCCGAAAACAATTCATCACCCACACGAATATATTGACCCACTTGCACCTTTGCAGGATAGCCAGCATACGCAAATGCATGTTGATTTGATTGCGTAAGGGCTAATTCATGAATACGAATTTCACCTTCGACACAAGACTGGGAATATAAGAGGTCACTCTGTGAACAAACAGACGAAGCTGCTACTTGAACTTCATGTGACATAATGGTCTCACTGGATTGCCCGAATGGAATAACCGGAGTAAATTGCGGGAAAAGAGCTGGGACTTGAACACGAGTCGATTTATTCTCACTCTCCTTTTTTGGAAATAATGCCTTTGCACGACGCATATCCCAATTACCAGGTTGGTAACCCATGTGTAATGGCATGTAAGGGAAAGTTGATGAAATAGATTTCCAATGTTTGAATGGAGCAATCACTGAAATTGCTGGCAGCGTTACTGCATCATTTTTAAACTTGGAACCCCGAGTAGGACTTGATGATTGCAAAATTGTGGGTGCTTGTAATGAACCCTGAATACACATTTTTTGAACACCTAATTTAAAATATGATTTCCCACGTGGACGAGTGACTTGCGTCCCAAACGGAGAAACAGTACCCAATGTTTTTGGCACCGTTTTTAAGGCAACCAAACCAACACAACAATGACGGTCTTTAAACCCAACTGTACAAACATCCGTTGGGATGGATTTGCTTTCCTCCAATTTCGAACAACATTGAGACCCAAAAACCTCTTCTGAAACACAATACGAAGGGTCTACAACATAGTCAACTTTACCAATTGACCGATTCAAAGAGACCTGCATGCGTAAATGTGCATCAGCATTTTTACGAACTGACATCCCATATGTTAAGAGCTTCTGCATCCCATGACTATATCTTTTCGAAGGCGATTGCAAAAAGCTTCTTGATACAGATGCAACAGTCGAATGTAAAGAAAACGGGTCAGCCTTTTTATGAAAAAAATCACCCTGATAACTTTGATTCGTACGTAATAACTGACCAGATAAAATCCAAATAAACCCGTAACCAAAGACTTTATTGATTGGCTGAAGCTCCTCGTCAATCTCCTCATCAGATGATGCAGTTAATACTTGAGTAAGTTGAAGATTATCAAAATAAATCTGACCTGTATCAGGTGCTAAAAGCTCCTTTTCACCTAAACTCATGCTTGTATTTTGGCTAACATCTGAACCATTTTGCTCAATACGTGATAATTCCGCTAAGCTTTGATGGAACATTACATGTTGTCCCGGGTAAACAAATAAGAGTGTAAATGCTGGAAATTTTAAAAGAACAGATTTGGCCTGCTCTGCACGACTAATCTTAAGTGTGATTGGGACCACAGTTAAAAATGCAGGTTCCCCATATCGACTAACAACTTTACGACCTCGAAGTGTACCTCCGTACGAAATAATTCCAGAGTATGGGGCATAGACTTTTTCTGTGGCTTCACCCGCAAACACTCCACCTGTGTGGAATGTACGCATTGTAAGTTGTGTTCCTGGCTCACCAATTGACTGTGCTGCTAGAACCCCTACAGCTTCACCTAATTGGACTAAACGGTGTTTTGAGAGATCCCAACCATAACATAATTGACACACAGAATTAAATCGGCACGTTAATGGCGAACGTACAACAACTTTGGGTACATGAAGTAATTTCCGTGCTAAAGCAGGTGAAATACCAATATTCTTACGAGCAATATATTTCTCGGTATAGGGATCAATCACTGGTTGTAAAAGAACACGCCCAACAATATTGGCATAGTCATTCTTTGCAGAAGGAACCACTTCTAACCCTTCAGTTGTTTCACAATCAAATTGTTGAATAATAACTCCTTGCGCAACATCAACCAAACGGCGTGTTAAATAGCCCGAATTTGCAGTACGTAAAGCCGTATCAACTAACCCTTTTCGGGCTCCATAACACGAAATCATATACTCTGTTACAGTAAGTCCTTCACGGAAATTACGTCGAATTGGGAAATCTAAAACTTGTCCTTGTTGGTCAGCCATAAGACCGCGCATACCTACAAGTTGACGAACTTGGGAAATATTTCCACGTGCACCCGAAAATGCCATCATATAAACCGGGTTAAAAATATCCGTCTCTCGGAAATGCGCAATCACTTCATTTTTCAATGTATCATTCGTTGTATTCCAAATATCTAATGCTTTTTCCAGGCGTTCTACAGCAGTAATTTGACCACGTTTATAACGTAAATCATTATCTAAAATATCTTTTTCTGCATTTTTTAAAAATACAGGTTTAACAGGCGGAATGCGTAGATCATCAATTCCTAATGAAATACCCGCCGTTGTGGCTGAGTGAAATCCAAGTGTTTTTAAATGGTCAACAAACCGGGTTGCTTTTTGCGTCCCATAATTAAGTAAAACCCATTTAATTAACCGTTTCATTTCACTTTTATCAACCGTTCGATTACAAAAAAAGGTTTTCATAAATGAGAGAATTTAAAATAAGTCGCCCTGGTGTCGTACGAAGATAAAACGTATTTACTGTGAGGGCGTGTACTTGAGGAACATTCGAAAAAATACGCTCTGAACCATTTGAGGCAAGTGTTGAAAGTGTCGAGGTATGCGCTACTGGGCATGGCATTGGCCACGATTCATTCACAACCGCATCATAAATAAGTGTGTTTTGACCGGTTGGTTGCACACGAACTTCCACTGGAACTGGATGCTCTGTATCAGCTGGAGCAGATGCTTTAACCCAAATGAGATCATGCAATTTTAATGATCCAAGTGCATACCGTTGAAGAACTCGTTCAAAGGTTTCAAAAACCGTAAATGGCTGCTTGAGAACTCGCGCTTTTTTTCCAACATGAGGTTCAATTGGACGACGAGCCGTTAAGTAATAGAACCCAAGAATCATGTCCTGACTTGGTACAATACTTGGTTCACCCGTTGCAGGTGAAAGCCAGTTATGTGTCGCAAGCATAAGTAAACGTGCTTCTGCTTGTGCTTCTAATGAAAGTGGAATGTGTACAGCCATTTGATCACCATCAAAATCCGCATTAAACGCTGGGCAAACAAGTGGGTGTAATTGGATGGCACGACCAGAAAGTAAAATTGGCTCAAATGCTTGAATCCCTAAACGGTGAAGGGTTGGTGCACGATTTAATAAAAGAGGGTGTGCGTAAACAACACGTTCCAAAATTTCCCAAACTTTTTGGTGACGCTTTTGAATCATATTTTTGGCTGCACGAATATTACGTACAACCGTATGTTCAAGTAATGCTTGAATAATAAATGGATGAAATAACTCTAATGCCATTTCACGCGGTAAACCACATTGGTGTAAACGTAATTTTGGACCAACCACAATCACCGAGCGGCCAGAATAATCCACACGTTTTCCTAATAAATTTTGTCGAAAACGACCATGTTTCCCTTCAATAATTGCTGTTAAGGATTTAAATACATTCTTATTTGGACGTTGGGCTGGTTTCTCAAGTCGCCCATTATCAATAATGGCATCAGCCGCTTCTTGAAGTAAACAAAGATCATGTCGAATTAATAAATCAGGTAAAAACTCTGTTCCAAATAACTTACAAAACTTATCAAAACGAATTTTACGGTAAATTAAACGTCGATATAAATCATTCAAATCAGAAGCAGCAAAGCGACCACTTGACATTTGAATCATTGGACGTAAATCTGGTGGTAAAACAGGAAAAATTGAAATAATCATCCATTCAGGTCGTAGTTCTTTTCGAGCTAAAAGACGAACATAATGTAAACGTTTCGCTAATTTTTTGATTTTTGCATTTAAACCTCGATTTCGTTGTCCTTGTCTTGTTAACTTTAATAATTTCGCAACCTTCTCTAACTTTTCATGATCAAATTTACCAGCTGCTTGTTTCACTCGGAATTTTGTATGATACGCTTTTACCCGTTGACGAAGTCGAGTACTTAACATGCGTTCCATAAATGGCAAATCAAGTTGAGTTAATAATGCCTGCATGGCTTCAGCACCACAATTGTGTGTTGTGCGAGGCTCTAATGGAAATCCATATTTAGTTTTTTGAGCATCCGTTTGAAGCCAGGCATCTGTATTCCAAACCGCTTCAATATCGGGATCCCGTGATTTGATTGGCACTGCTGAACCTAACGTCACATGGGCTGCATCCCACTCCGGAATGTACCAAAATGTCCCACCATGTATAAAATAATTCATGACATGTGGTGAGGATGGCGTATACGCATCAAAGTGTAAAACTTGATCTGTTTGCGTTGCACCCATATTAAGCAACACAGAATGAACATTTGGTGTATTTCGGAAATACCATAAATGGGCAACTGGCTTACGTAAACGGATTGAACCCATACGATATCGTCGTACTTTTGAATCCGTAGGTTCCACACCACAAGCAGGGCAAACATATCCAACAACATCTTCCACATTCGTTGCCGAAGCAATGGGCATTTCATCATCTAATGTTGCAGGCATTTGTATTGGCATTGCTTTTCGCCGACGTGTTTTTCCACACGAGCATTCATTACTAACAATTGAGCCAAAAATACGCTCACAAAAAAGACCATCTCGCTCTGGTTTAAACGTTCGATAATTAATGGTGTCAGCTTTCGTAATCTCCCCAACAATTTCATTATCAGGGAGTACACGTTGTGACCACCGTTCAATTTCCTTTGGTGAGGCTAATTGAATTTGAATATAATCAATATTGGGACTCATAATACTGTAATCTGTTTTTTTCGAAATAACGGTATCTAACAAATGCTGTCCAGGTGCCTATTAAAACGCGCCCTTTACATAGATGGAATACACGAAAGACTAATATCTAAACATAACCCACGTAATTCACATACTAAAACTTTAAACGATTCAGGCACACCTGGCTTAGGCAATAAATTGCCACGAATAATCGACATGAAAGCTAAATTACGTCCACGCATATCATCGGATTTCACAGTTAAAAGTTCTTGCAGAGTATATGCTGCACCAAACCCTTCAAGTGCCCATACTTCCATTTCACCTAAACGCTGGCCACCATGCTTCGAACGCCCACCAAGCGGTTGTTGTGTCACCAACGAATATGGTCCAGTTGAACGGGCATGAATTTTATCATCTACTAAGTGCACCAATTTTAAAATGTAGGGGTATCCAACAGTCACTGGTTGATCAAATGGATATCCAGTACGCCCATCAAAGACAATACTTTTCCCCGGGGATTCTGGACGGAAAATCCATTTTTGATTTGTTGCACAACGAGCTTTATACAACTGTTGGTAAACAAACCCACGTGAAACTTCATCTCCATGCATCTCATCAAATGGTAATACTTTATAATTTTGTTCTAATGTATGAGCTGCTAACCCTAATAAACATTCGAAAATTTGGCCGACATTCATACGGGATGGCACACCCAAAGGATTCAATACCATATCTACTGGAGCTCCATTTTGAAGAAATGGCATATCTTGACGAGGAAGAATATTAGAAATAATACCTTTATTTCCATGTCGTCCAGCAATTTTGTCACCAACTTGAACTTTACGCTTTTGAACTAAAAAAACATTTACTGAACCAACAGCTTCAAAACAATCAACTTGCTCATTATACTTCACGGTTTCAAATAATGGCATTGCTTGTAAAATACGGCCTGTTACACCACTTGGAACAGTTAAAGGAGTATCTTTAACATCACGAGCTGCACCACCAAAAATTGCACGGAGAAGTCGACCTTCAGGTGTATTTTCCGATTCTTGCTGTGGGGAAACCTTTCCAACTAAAACATCACCCGGTTCAACCCATGTGCCAACTTGAACAACACCGAAGGCATCCAAGTGCATGTTCTTGTCCACTTTTGATGTAATATATTCTTGTCCTTCACGTGTACGGGACGTTGAAATGTCATAACGTTCAATATGAACTGAGGTAAATAAATCATCAAAAATTAAGCGTTCACTTACTAAAACAGCATCTTCGAAATTATACCCTTCCCATGGCATATATGCGACAAGGATATTTTTTCCAAGTGCTAATTCACCTGCAACCGTTGATGAGTTATCAGCTAAACATTTTCCACTATGTACCCATGTATTTGGGAAGACACTTGGACGTTGATGCATACATGTATCTTGATTCGAACGCTGATATGTTTTTAACCAAATTGTTTCACGTTTATATGCAGGGTGCACTGTTGGTACATTTGTTGACTTCGCTACGAATGGCCGTGGTTGAGTTAAAATGTCAATACGTTCTGCATCGGCATATAAAACATATCCACTTTCACGAATACGAGCCACCGAACCAGAATCATATGGCACACGAGCTTCAAGCCCAGTTCCGACAAACGCACGTTCTGGTGTAAGAAGCGAAACCGCTTGGCGTTGCATATTTGAACCCATTAATGCACGGTTTGCATCATCATGTTCTAAAAATGGAATTAAAGCCGTTGCAATCGACATAAATTGAATTGGACAGAGCCCTAAAAAATTGATTGCTTTTGGCTCCGTTTCCATAAATTCACGTTGCGTGCGAGCAGGTACACGGACATTTGCTAATGGTGTATCTGCTGCGGCTACAATAACGGTATCTTCGTAAGATGCATTTAATAAGAAAAATCCATCTTCTTCTTTTTTGCCAGTTGCATCTAACACCGTGTATGGGCTTTGTAAAAAGCCATCAGCATTTACACGTGCATAAGTTGCAATTGATCCAACTAAACCAGCATTTTTTCCTTCTGGGGTTTCAATTGGACAGATACGACCATAATAACTTGGGTGAATACCACGAACAACAAGCCCTGCACGGTCACGGTGTAACCCACCTGGACCTAACGAACTTAAACGACGTTTATGTGTAATTTCGGCTAAGGGATTTGTTTGGTCCATAAACTGTGATAATTGGCTGGAACCAAAAAATTCTTTAAAAACTGACCCAACATTTTGTGAACGAATGAACGAGGTTAATAAACCACGATCTGAATAGGTCTGTCTTTGAATCGTTTCATCACTAAATCGTAAATGCGTACTTCGTTCTAAGCGATTTAATCCAAGACGAAATTGTGTTTGAATGAGTTCTCCTGCTAAACGGGCACGTCGGTTTTTAAGGTGATCAATATCATCTAAAAATTGACTTTCCCCATTATGCACGCGGAGAAGGTAATCAACGCCAGCTAAAACATCTTCGGGTGTTAAAGTTAAGTATGGCGTCTTATGACACATACGTAATTTACGGTTCACACGTTTACGACCAACCTCACTTAAACTATAACGACGAGCATGGAAGAAATGAGTGAATAAAAACTTTTTAGCTTTTAATACACTTCCAGCACGATGTGGAAACATCAATGCAGTCATCATTACCATTGCTTGTTCAGTTGATTTTGGTTGTAAAAGAAGCTCTGTAAAAACTAATGTATTTGGATAACTTACACTTGTACAAACGCGTTTAAAATCAAACCCAAGTGCACATAAGAGTAATGTTACGGGGAGTTTTCGAAGATTATTAATACATGCGTAAATCTCAGGATTGTTTGGCACCGTTTCTAAACGTAACCAAGATCCATATGAGGATAAAAAACTGACTAAATGAGAACGGCGGTTCTTTTGATCAAATTGGGCTTTAATATAGACCCCAGGACAACGCACAATTTGGTGCACAATAACACGAGGAGATCCATTAATAATGAATGTTCCATGTTCAGTCATCAGAGGTAAATCACATAATGAAATGTCAATAACACCACTTAAACCTGATGTTTTGGAAACAAGGTATAAGGGTACAACAAGCGTACTCTGATATGTTTCCATTTGAACAATTGCTTCTTGAGGTGTACATACGGGACGTTTAAAATAAAACTTGTTGGCTAAAAAAACGCCTGAAACATACTCATCTTGTAACGGATTACTTTTATCCGATACAGGATCTCCATCCATAGAAGTAATAAATTCAAGTTCACGCCGGATGCCCGTTTCTAAAAAAAGACGAAAGCTTTTTCGCTGGGCTTCCAAAAAATCTGGAATAGCTACTTTTTGACGAAACAGAATCATAAATAAAAATAAAAATTAATCAATAGAAACTAAGAAAACGCTATAAAGACCTTTAGATACAAAGTCACTCATGCAATGGTGCACAAGAACAACAGAATACATGCTTCGTAGTAAGGTTTCATGTCTTTCAACTAACGCCTCGGGCACACGGTACCCAGAGTACTAAAAATTATCTAGACCGTAACAAAGAGCAGTAGCAAAAGATTCATGTTCTTTTGGCATAAATAAAAAAAATCTGTGAAGGCCGATTCTCGTATTGATAAACAACGTGAAATGTTGTAGTGTATAGAGTATGAAAAATCTTTTTTCAGATGGCGGTGTAGCCAAGTGGTAAGGCAGAGGACTGCAAATCCTTTATCCCCCAGTTCGAATCTGGGCACCGCCTATTTAATAGACACAAATCGTATGTGTTCAAATCATTTCTGTACTAATAAATTAAGTCTTTGTTACATGTTACGGACGCCTACAGTTGTCCAAAAAAAAAATTTTTAAGTGCTGCTTCTTTTCAGCCCTGACACAATTCAAACTGTTTTCTCAACAAAAGTAGGATTACTCTATAGTATATTTTTTTGTTGGCATAAAAGCAAGGCTTTTATTAAAGGTCTAGTTTCTTGAAACACAAAATGCATTAGACCTAACCTTTAATAAACCTTATGTTCTCCACCTTTACACTTAAAAAAAGGAAAGGTGAAGAACAATTAAAAGGGATTAATTACTCAATAATAGCAGATACTACTCCAGCCCCAACAGTACGACCACCTTCACGGATTGCAAAACGCATTCCATTTTCAATCGCAATTGGTTGAATAAGTTCTACAATCATTTTTACACGGTCACCAGGCATTACCATTGTTGCCTCTTCACCTTCATCACTACGGAAAGATTCAATCTTTCCAGTTACATCTGTTGTTCGAACATAGAATTGTGGACGGTATCCTGGGAAAAATGGTGTGTGACGACCACCTTCTTCTTTTGTAAGAACGTATACTTGTGATTCAAATTTTGTGTGTGGTGTAATTGTCCCTGCCTTTGCAAGTACCATTCCACGTTCAATTTCATCCTTCTGGATTCCACGAAGAAGAACTCCTACGTTATCTCCAGCTACACTCTCTTCAAGTGTTTTTTGGAACATTTCAAGACCAGTTACAGTTACTTCACGTGTATCACCAAGACCTACAATCTCAACAACATCACCTACAGTTACTGTTCCACGCTCCACACGTCCAGTTGCTACAGTTCCACGACCTGTAATTGAGAATACATCCTCAATTCCCATAAGGAACGTTTTATCTGTTTCACGCTCTGGTGTTGGAATGTATGCATCTACTTCTTCCATTAACTTAAAGATTTTATCAACCCACTTGTTCGCTCCAGCTGCAATGGCTGGTGTTTCTGTTAACGCTTCTAATGCAAGAAGAGCTGAACCAGCAACCACTGGAAGATCATCCCCTGGGAATTCATAGCTGTTAAGCGTATCACGAACCTCAAGTTCTACGAGTTCAAGAAGCTCGTCGTCATCAACTTGATCTTCTTTGTTAAGGAAAACAACAATGTTTGGTACACCAACTTGCTTTGCAAGAAGAATGTGCTCTTTTGTTTGTGGCATTGGCCCATCAGCACCAGATACTACAAGAATAGCACCATCCATTTGTGCTGCACCAGTAATCATGTTCTTTACATAATCCGCGTGACCTGGACAATCTACGTGCGCGTAGTGACGATCATTTGTCTCATACTCTACGTGCGCTGTGTTAATTGTAATACCACGTGCTTTTTCTTCAGGTGCTGAATCAATATCCGCATACCCTTTTGCAGCTCCACCTGTAAGCGCTGCCATTGCCATAGTAATCGCTGCTGTAAGTGTTGTTTTTCCGTGGTCAACGTGCCCAATTGTTCCAATATTTACGTGTGGTTTTGTTCGTTCAAACTTTTCGCGTGCCATATAAAAAAAATATCTAAAAATCAATTTGATTTTGGCTAAAATAGATAACTCCCAGATTAGAATCGGAAGTGTGCAAAAGCTTTGTTTGCTTCTGCCATACGGTGGGTATCCTCACGCTTGCGAATTGCTCCACCTGTGTTATTCGCTGCATCCATAATTTCAGCAGCAAGCTTTGTTACCATGCTTCGTCCCGAACGTGCACGTGCAGCCACAAGAAGCCAACGAAGGGCAAGAGCTGTTCCACGGTCAGACTTTACTTCAAGTGGTACTTGAAGAACAGCTCCACCAATACGTCGAGATTTGACTTCAACTTTTGGCGTGATATTTAAAACCGCTTGGCGAAGTACTTCAAGTGGGTCTTGCGATGTTGTTTCCGAAATTTGAGTCATTGCTTCATAAAAAATACGGTAGGCAAGACTCTTTTTCCCTTTCTTTAAAAGGTGGCTTACTAAAAGGCTTACTAAGCGACTTTGATATACTGGATCCGGTGCAACCGGACGTTTTTTTGCAACTTTTCTACGAGACATACAAATTTAAATGATAAAATGGCTCCCGAGCCATAACAATAATTAAGAGAGACAAAACCTTATCCCTTTGGACGTTTTACCCCATATTTTGAACGACCTTGTAAACGGCCTTTTACGCCAGCCGTATCAAGAGATCCACGAACAATATGGTAACGTACACCTGGCAAGTCTTTTACTCGACCACCACGGACTAATACTACAGAGTGTTCCTGAAGATTGTGTCCAATACCTGGAATATAAGCTGTTACTTCAATACCTGTTGTTAAACGAACACGAGCAACTTTACGAAGTGCTGAATTCGGTTTTTTTGGAGTTGTTGTATAAACACGTGTACAAATCCCACGGCGTTGTGGACATGACTGTAACGCCGGTGATTTGGTTTTCTTTTCGATTTTCATTCGCTGTGAGCGAATAAGTTGTTGAATCGTTGGCATAACTAAAAATTACTCTTTATAAAGAAATTGTAAAAATCCTAAAATACGGGCTTGTTTTACTGCACGAGCAAGTTGACGTTGCTGTTTTGCAGTCACGCCCGTTAAACGGCGCGGTAAAATTTTACCTTGCTCCGTAATAAAGCGACGTAAAAGATCAACATTTTTATAGTTGATACTCTCACCAGCAGTAATTGGAGACGTGCGTTGACGTGAAAAATTCATAAATAAATAAACATATAATATTAACTACTTGTATTTGCTTTTCAAATCGCGTTTCAAAAACACCCAAATCCAATGGATGAAATGAAAACTCATGCTATGGTACATGAGAGCAACGATATGCATTAAAGTACGAGCATAGTATGCTCGTACTTGCTTGATCCTATTCGGAACGACAAATACACACATTTAAAATACATAAATAAACTTGGCACGCTGTCCATGTGGTACACGTGACAGAGTTTACCAAGTAAATTAATGTCAGGACATTTTTTCAATGTACTACTCAACAAGCAAAACTCTAATTTTAAATTAAAGATTTTTACTCAAATTGAAGCATAGATAGGCAGGAATTGCAAGAAGGAATTCTAAGATATGTCTAATTAAGGTATGATTTGAATGAAAAGAAAGAAATATTCACATTATATCGAAAAAGTTTACCCCCAAGGGAATTCGAATCCCTGTTACTTCCGTGAAAGGGAAATGTCCTAGGCCTCTAGACGATGGGGGCGTGCATGCAATGGAAACCCATTGTTGTTCTCAATTATAAAACGGTCTGATTAAGAATGTCAATCGATTTTTTTTAGAAAACAAAAAAAAGAGCGGGTCAAAAAGAGAGTTCTGTTTATTATTTGCCTTAAAGAGGACTCGAACCTCCACGCTTTACAGCACTAGCTCCTAAGGCTAACGTGTCTACCATTCCACCATTAAGGCATCAAAACAAAATACGCTATATACATAGTTTTTACCACGGAAAAGCCCCAAAGACAAACTACACAAACAAAATACCATTGGTATTTAACGTCCAGTAGTTTGTAACCAGTTTTGAGCTTCACTATAGTTTAATGGCGCTAAACGAATTGCTTCTTTCCAATATTCAGCCGCTTTACCAAATAATGTTTCAGAATCCGGAATATTTCCTGACTCAAGAGCTTGCTCACCACGGTAATGATAAATAACAGCAATGTTATTTAATGCTTGAGGAAGCGCTGGATTACGATCTAACGCTTGATAATAATATTCTAACGCTTTTGTATGTTCCCCATTACTTGTGTGGATTAAACCAATATTATAAAAAATATAGCTGCGATCATAAGGGTCTACTTCCAAACGCATTGCTTGATAGTAGTTTTGTAATGCTTCCGCATATTCACCTTCCGCTTGCGCAGACATACCATCACGGTAATAAATGAATGCTTCTTTTTCATTACGAGTTGTCGGTAACACCTTTAATAAAATATCAGCGACAACGGTAAAGGTTTTATCAATAAAGTTATCGTTTCGTTGAGAACGTGGCATAAAATCATAAAGGTTAATATATGTATATATAGTATACCTCGGAGAGCTTACCAAAGACAACTTTCTTCCCAATAGAAGTTCGTAACACGATTCCAGACAGGACCCTATCAGACGCTCATGTAGTAAAAAATCGGATAACCGGCACATGAAATCTTGTGACTCGGATGTTTACCCAAAAATATCTTTGATAGTTCAGTCCAATCCTGTTAAACTAATACTACTATATTATAGTTTATACGTACCAGAATAGAAAAATCATTAGTAAAAATTTAGGAGAGATATAATGGCTCGATACCGTGGACCCCGCGTCAAGATTGTTCGCCGACTTGGTGAACTCCCTGGTTTAACAACAAAAGTACCTAACCGTACATACGGCCCAGGACAACATGGTCAAACTGCATCCACAAAAAAATTAACGCAATTCCGTGTTCGTTTACAAGAAAAACAAAAATTACGTTATAATTACGGAATTACTGAAAAACAACTTTTAGCATATGTACGACGTGCTCGACGTGCCAAAGGACCAACAGGAGAAGTATTACTCCAAATGTTAGAAATGCGACTCGATAGTATTGTTTTCCGACTCGGATTTGCACCAACTATTCGTGCTGCTCGTCAATATGTATCACACGGACTAATCCGAATTAATGGACAACGTGTAAATATTCCAAGTTATAATTGTTCCCCTGGTGAGATTATTTCAAGTACTTCAACACCAGTTGTCGAAAATTGTAAAACATTTGGTGGAACTGTTCCATCACACTTAACTGTTGATACAAATAAAACAAGTGGTCAAATTCAACGTGTAATTACACGTTCACAAATCGCCTTAACTGTAAACGAGCTTCTTATTATTGAGTTCTACTCACGTAAAGGGTAATACTCCTCAGAACTGTGCAGACACCATTTTCTATACATCTTTTTTCAAACATATATTTTGGTGTACCGAATCAATTCATGTTATAGTATGCATGATACGTCACTTTCTCATGCGCCTCGTAATATGAGTCTTTGTAGTATGTAAAAGAAAGCATTTGTAAGGCATGAGAATCATGCCTTACAAATCAATTTAATCCTCATGCTCCTCAAATGGATCACGAAGGTCTTTTGATGGTGGACCAAAACCAATGTAAATTGAGTAGCCCGTTACACTAATCAATAAACACCAAAGAAAAACGGCGTAAAAAAATGCTGGAGTTTCCATAATAAGGTTGAACGTTAAATTTTGATATAGTTTAAAATAGAAAGTAAAAAAACACAAATGAATGTGAGAAATTTATTCATATGAGCAAAAATGCAAGCACACTTGCTGGAACAGGAAAAGTAACAGCATTAGGAACAGCCTTACGTCCACTTAACTCAGAATATGGGAAAGTAGCACCAGGATGGGGAACAACAGTTGTTATGGCTGTATTTATCGGTTTATTTGCCGTTTTCCTTGTAATCCTTCTTGAGATTTACAACCGTTCATTACTTCTTGATGAAGTAGAAATGAGTTGGCTTTCAAGCACAGGATACTAATCTGTTAATTGCATCGAGAAAAGTAATCAGTGCATTTCGTTGCTCTTATACATAGAGTAAATCATACGATACTTAACTCTGTTGCCACACTTTTGTGGCAACATTCGCCGTTCCGGATAGGATTCGAACCTACACAATACAACTTAGAAGGTTGTTGCCCATCCATTAGGCGACCGGAACAAAAACAAAAAGATACAAATAAGTACAAATTATAATGCACAGACGTACAAAAGACAAGCCCCCTGTCGGAATTGAACCGACGACCCTCGCATTACAAATACGATGCTCTAGCCGCTGAGCTAAGGAGGCAGTTACATATAGTATAAAAGATTTAGTATTGAGATGCAAGTAACTTTATTCAAACAAATAACGAGGCTACCCATAGACAAGAAGTGAGCAATATGGTATATTTCAAGCATAAATGCATCATTGTTTATCCCATGTCTATGTAAAAGTAAACATATAAAGCTAACCTTAGTGGCGTTTATCCTTCGAATCCTCAGTAGCTCAGTGGTAGAGCGATCGGCTGTTAACCGATTGGTCACAGGTTCAAATCCTGTCTGGGGAGAAACGCTGCTAGACCAAAAGCACTGTACTCCAAAATAGAAAAGGAAAACAACTGAAAAAGACCGGGAAGACAGCTCATTCAATCCTTTCATTGTGGGTTAACTGACCTATAGCCATATCTCTTCACAATAAACTTTTGATTAAATACCCATAATATGACAAATCTTAATTCAAATAGAGACTTGTTTGATGGAGATGCCTCATTAGATAAATTTGGTGAGCCTTCATACAAAACCATTGTACATTCAGAAACAAATGACGAAGCATTTAGACTTCTTTTAACCACGCTCGAAGAAGACGACTCAAATGATGACAAATTTGTACGCCGACGGGATAAAAAAACCAAACCTTCAGGCAAGGAAATCCGTCAGATCGCAATTGAAAAACGTCAACATATTCGATTAGCCAAATTAAATTATCCATATATTTGGTACGGGACCCGCCTGACTTTTGAACTTACAAAAGCAACCATTCAAGAAACAGTGGCATTCCTAGCAACGTTTATTTTTTGGTGGATTTATACACCTCTTGACTACGTTTTTAATTTTGTTTGCGAACAACAATATAACAAATTCAAAAAAATTGTTGATGAGGGGACAGTAAGTAAGGTTAAGGAACTTGGCCGAGGACGTGGTCATACGTTTTTGGATGCTTTTTATGCTCGTTGTGTGTATGGTTTTTTATACTTTCGAGTTCACCAATTTTATGGACTCGAACTCTTTCTAAAAAGTAGCTTAACGATTCGACGTGCATTACAGGTTATTTTACCAACAAGTTTAATCTGCATTCTTGTACAACGTAGCACCACTTCACTTAATGGTTTACCCACACGGGGGTTCGAAGAAACATCACAGACATTCCAAACCAATGACTGCCAAAATTGGGAAAAACTTTTACTCTTGGAAACCATCCATGGTCCAATTCGTCGACTTCCTAATTTTTTACGTGATGAAAATGGAGTTCTTTTCACCCGTCGAAGAGGACTCAAAAAGGAATTCGTGATGGGAGATTATGAATTTGTAGAAAAAACACTTACTGACCATATAACTCACCCAATGGAATTACTTGAAGTTGGCCCGAAGGAATTCGACACTACACTCCCATTTCATGAGAATATTGGATACTATGTATTAAGTGGACACGAAGAATCTGAACGTCCTGCTCCAATCGAAGAAGATGACGAAATTATCATTCCAGACTACATTCCAGATAGCTTATACACCCGTTTAAAAAAGAAAGATTCTTCAATCCTTACCCGCTATAAAGCGTATTTACATCAAACTGGAAATTATTGGACTGAGGCATTTACATCACGCGCACAACACATCTCGGATTTATACATGCCACTGATGCCCAACCAAACACATTTACCAGGTATCTACCCCACTGAATACGAATGGATTGATGAATTCACAAATACAACTCAATTACCACGATATGAGGCAATTGAAGAAGTAATTGTTTGGGATGACGAAATTGCCATTGCTGACATGATCCGAGATCTAATCTTAAGCAATGAAAAAGCAAAAACACAAGTATTTGATGACGGAAAAACCACGAATGGACGCCTTACCTTTTCTCGACTTGGTATTGATTACCAACCAGAAAATGAAGCAAGTCATTCACTTAAACCTTTTGCCGCACAAGGAACAAAACTCTTCCATTACTCAATTTCAACAAATCAGGAAATTTTAGAAGCAGTAGGGTTACGACTCAATGCAACACAACATTACGAAACGGAACAATTCCATAAAGCGGGACTTGCTTTAGAAGAATCGTTTACTGACTTTACACACTTACCTGTTCCGGAAACGACAAGTGCTGAAGATGATGAATTCGAAACGAATGAGGTACATGATGTTGATCGAGAAACGGATGACTACGAGGCTGATGATGAAGCGAACGTCAATACCGATGAGGAAGACAATAATGGTAACGATGTCGATGAGGAAGCCGAGGACGACAACGATATCGATGCCGATGATGAAGACAACGGTAATGATGACGAGGAGGATGATGAAGACGAAGATGCCGAGTACGATGATGAAGATGAAGATGCCGAGTACAATGAAGAGGATGACGACAACGGTGTTGATAACGATGAGACTGATGACAACAACAGCGCTCATATTATAGAAAACAATAACTTCACTGGTGAGACTAACATTCAAAATGAATTCAAGAGTGAAGAAACTACACACAGTGGTGACCAGCTAAATACGTTTGATGTTGAAATGCCTCAAAATGGAACCTTCTCTCTTCCCGACGATGATTCATCAATGCCCGAGAACGGCATTCCAAATGGCCCAATTTGGTTCCCGGAAGGGACTTTATTTCTGAATCCAACGCAATATGAACAATGGCCTGATGTGGCATGGCGAGGAATTGCACTACAACTTATTATGTATGCGAGTATGGAGCTGTGCATCCGTTTAAACTTTAAGGGTGTACACCTTTACTCAGAACAACCAGAAGACGTTTATGACTATATTCCACATATTGGCCGTATGCCAGAAGGTGTACCAACCAGTGAATATGTGGGGGAGAAAATGCAAACTGTATCAGTGAAAAAACTCCTTCTAGCGTTCCAAGCTCAACGTGGTGCTGAATTATATGGAGCTTCACAATGGGAGAAATTGTGGGCATTTAATATCCGTCCAAACTTATCCGATACCCAAGCTAAAGCCGTACAACAGTATACCCGTAAATTTCGTACAAAACTTCTTATGAGTCTTGGAATTTACTCAACTGGGACACAAGTAATTCCACCACGTAATCTCCTTGAATATGTAGGTTTATCTCCATATGGTCCAAGTGAGATTCCACAACGATACTTTTATTTTGACAAACTTACAAATAAAATTCATGAATACATTGGGACAATGGAATCAAATGGTTCTCCTTTACTCCCAGAATACCTTCAAGAACGGCAAACGATTTTTAATGATGTTGGGGGAGAATTAGCCATTACACGTGCATTACAAATTGGAAAATCAGTTCAAGACGAAATTTGTAAATTCCCATTATTTGCATTAATTAAACCTGGAACAGAACGCATGCGAACTCTTCCAAAAGGTCTAATTTTATTAGGAGAATCTGGAAATGGCCGAAATTATTTTGTACGAACACTTGCCACAGAAGCTCGTTTACCAATGTTGATTACCGAAAGTAATCGCTATTTAAATGAATCTCTTGGACTTGTACGATTAAAAGCACTTTTCCAACGTGCCCGTGAACAAGCGCCAAATATTTTATTTATCCGTGATATGGATTTCATGACGCGCCACCGTGAACGTTACCCAGCGTTTACTTCAGTCCGTGCTACAACACAATTACTTTTAGCCATGGATGGATTTACACGTGGAACAGAAGGAATCCCGTCAAAACAAGATATTTTTGTTATTGGGACAATGGAAACAACGTCTATGATGGACGATGCATGCATGCGTTCTGGACGTTTTGAATGGGTATTAGATTTTTACTATCCACCAGTAAATGAACGTCATCAAATGCTTGTACTCCATAGTACAAAATCAATCATTAATCAATCTCTTGATATTGATTGGCGCTATTTTACTGCACTGACAGAAGGATTTAGTTGTCTTGATTTACGTACATTAATCAACACATCTCGTGTGTATATGTTTAGACAAAACGAAACGTTACATACATCCGAAAGCATGAATTTTGCATTAGCATTTGTCAATCAAGTACATGATTTACCGGAAACACAATTCATTGATCCAGTTACACTTGGTTTCTTTTCAAAATCTGATTACCAACTTCGACACAAACAACCAACAAAATATGCCTCATTTTTTACACAAACGGGACGTATTCCAATGTATAAGAAACTCATGCACCTTTTCCGTGTCATGCTACCAGAGCATACAGATATGATTACAAACCGTTGGGCAAATACAAATCAATTCCCATCGGACACAATCAACGAAATTGTAGAACTCAATGTAGCAGATGGACTTGTTCCGATGTTATGCGAAGGTTTATTTATTTATAACCTCCAAAAATCATTTGGAACTTATCCAATCGTCACATTTGAGACATATTGTTCACCATTATTTTTTACAACACAGTCCCTTGTGGAACAAATCACCAGTCAATATGGACTTGAACGTCTCACACAAGCAAATTTATTGATGACAACTTTTGACTTATGGCGCCGTGCACACCCAGATACATGGACAACAACTGCGCTACATAAAACAAAACTTTTAGATATGCGCATTAATGGAACCGCGACGTGGAAAGATAATCGATTTGCCAAAGGGAATACAAATGTTGGAAACTTAACCGAAACACAATGTGAAATGCTTTGGGGACCACTACAAATTACAGAAAAAATCCAAAGTCGTCTCCGATTTATCGGGAAAAAACACAATGAATTCGCATCAACAGACCTTAATGTATTTGGGACATTTGAAACGAATTCAGATCGTGCATTTAAATGTCGAAAAGAAACAACAGCCGGTCGTATTGATCAAGTTGGTATGGAAATTGTTGACGTGATGCAAAAAGATTGGCGAAAAAAAGGGATTCCAGCATCAATTGGTAAATAATGAAGACAAGGTATGAAACAAGATGAATCAACCTACTCGGCAGTGCAAAAAAGGTTTAAATTTAATTCTCTTTATGAAAAAAATACAAATAACATGTATCAAAAGTAGTCACTTAAAATGCTTATAAATCTTTTTTTCCATATTTTTTTGCAATTATGAGTGCGAAGGCTATAATATAATCGAGCCTCGTACAGATAAGTTGATTGAACAATTTTAATGCACGGGCTTTTACAGAAATGTTAAAGGAGTAACCCATATGTCAGGTTCTACAGGAGAGCGTCCTTTTAGTGACATCATTACAAGTATCCGTTACTGGGTGATTCATAGTGTTACAATTCCATCTTTATTTATTGCAGGATGGTTATTTGTAAGTACTGGATTAGCATACGACGTATTTGGAACACCGCGTCCAAACGAATACTTTACAGACGAGCGTCAAACGCTTCCTTTAGTGTCAGATCGCTACGGCGCACTTGCACAAATGGAAGAGTTTTAAGGCTTCCTTAAGTAATTCTAGATAGGAAAACAAACGGGCCTTTTTGTTGAACCCGAGTCTGTATCCGGCAAAACAAAAAGAACATATGTCTCAAGGCTATGCCCTGAAAATATGTGTATACGTTATTTATTCGGCCTGGGCTTACCAGGTATATTTTTATTATGTCGATTAAAACATATCCAATTTTTACATTCCGTTGGCTTACAGTGCATGCATTAGCTGTTCCAGTGGTATTTTTCCTTGGTTCTATTACCGCAATGCAGTTTATTCAACGTTAAGAGGAGAGTTGTATGACAAATCCAAATCCAAACAAGCAAACTGTTGAGTTAAACCGTACAAGTCTTTACTGGGGTTTACTTCTCATTTTTGTGCTTGCGGTTCTTTTTTCAAGCTATATTTTTAACTAAACACATTTGTAGGGGAAAGATCTATGTCAAACACGACAACAGGACGAATTCCATTATGGTTCGTAGGAACAGTAGCTGGACTCGCAGCACTTGGTCTTTTAGCCATTTTATTTTATGGTTCATATACAGGTCTCGGGTCTTCACTTTAAGACACCAGCCTGAACATTGATGTTGCATTCCTGAATGCAACATATCAATGACGGTAAAACAACCGTCAAAACCTTTGACCAGCATCGTGCTGGAAAAAGGTATATTATGTGCATGAATGTCACCATTTCCATCGCATGAATACGAAATTTTGTTACGAAAAAACTGGCCAACTGTGTCAATTGTCAAGTTTGAAAAAATCAAAGACAATTCGATCCTATCTACCAAACAATGCACAGATAGAATCACATTGCCATTACGGCATTTATTTTTTAGGAAAATTTTATGAGTAAAGTATATAATTGGTTTAACGAACGTCTTGAGATTCAAGCAATCGCAGACGATGTAACAAGTAAGTACGTGCCGCCACACGTAAACATTTTCTACTGTTTAGGTGGGATTACACTTACATGTTTCCTTGTACAAGTTGCAACTGGTTTTGCAATGACATTCTACTACCGTCCAACAGTAACAGAAGCGTTTGCATCAGTACAATACATTATGACTGAAGTAAACTTTGGATGGCTTATCCGTTCAACACACCGTTGGTCAGCAAGTATGATGGTATTAATGATGGTTCTTCACGTATTCCGTGTGTACCTTACAGGTGGGTTTAAAAAGCCACGTGAGCTTACATGGGTAACTGGAGTAATTCTTTCAGTAATTACTGTATCATTCGGAGTAACAGGGTACTCGCTTCCTTGGGACCAAGTAGGGTACTGGGCAGTAAAAATTGTAACAGGTGTACCTGATGCAATTCCAGTAATTGGATCATTTGTTGTAGAACTTCTTCGTGGAAGTGTAGGAGTTGGACAACCAACACTTACGCGTTTCTACAGTTTACACACATTTGTACTCCCACTTCTTGCAGCAGTATTTATGCTTATGCACTTCCTTATGATTCGTAAGCAAGGAATCTCAGGACCACTCTAAAGAGACCAAATCGGACAATAAATAACGTCCTCTCTTTATGCGCAGAGTGGCTCTGCGCATAACGATAAGAAAAAGACAACACGAAATAAACTTGTATTCTTCGCATAAACCCGGTACGATGAAAACATATTTTCAAAGGGTCAGTAACTCAGTGGTAGAGTATTCGGCTTTTAACCGATTAGCCGTGGGTTCGAATCCCACCTGACCCATTTCTAACCAGAAATAGCCATATACGGAATAAACTGAAATATGCTATACTTCTTGGTACAACGTAAACACTTTTTTAAATTAAATTTACGTCGTTTAATCGATAAATTTGTTCCTATTATTACTCTTTTACTATGTCTCACGCAGTAAAAATTTACGATACATGTATCGGATGTACACAATGTGTACGTGCTTGTCCAACTGATGTACTTGAAATGGTACCTTGGGATGGATGTAAAGCTGGGCAAATTGCATCAGCACCACGTACAGAAGACTGTGTTGGATGTAAGCGTTGCGAAGCAGCGTGTCCAACAGACTTTTTAAGTGTACGTGTGTACCTTGGATCAGAAACAACACGTAGTATGGGACTCGCATACTAATATTTTCTTTATGCGTATAGCATAAAAACATTTACGATCATGCGATGATCATTATATTTCTATGCCAGAGTTGGCATAGAAATACACTAGCTAGTGAGCTCTTTTAATAGATCAGCACATTATTGTGCCCGATGTATTTTCAAATTACACTCTATAGCTTTTATACGCAGCACACTGTGTCTGACGTTAACTATTGAGTTGATATTATTCTTATTGAATTTATTCTTCATTATGACTCCTTCAACAAAAACGGATACAAACCTCGGTCGCATTACACAAATTATTGGACCAGTAATTGACGTTGCATTTGCACCAAACAAAATGCCAAACATCTACAACTCACTTGTTGTAGAAGGGAAAAACGATGCCGGTGAAGACTTACGTATCGTAGCTGAAGTACAGCAACTCCTTGGTGATAATCTTGTACGTGCAGTATCAATGAGCGCTACTGATGGATTAATGCGTGGAATGACTGTAGTTGATACTGGTGCAGCTCTTTCTGTACCTGTAGGAAAAACAACACTTGGGCGTATCTTTAACGTTCTTGGAGACCCTGTAGATGAACTTGGACCATGTGAAGCAGAAGGAACACTTCCAATTCACCGTAATGCACCTGCATTCGTAGACCTTGATACTGAGCTTTCAATTTTTGAAAGTGGTATTAAAGTAGTAGACCTTCTTGCGCCATACCGTCGTGGTGGAAAAATTGGTCTCTTCGGTGGTGCTGGGGTTGGTAAGACTGTGCTCATCATGGAACTTATCAACAATATTGCCAAAGCACACGGTGGTGTATCTGTATTTGCAGGTGTAGGTGAGCGTACACGTGAAGGAAATGACCTTTACGAAGAGATGTGTGAATCAAAGGTTATTAACAAAAGTAACCTTGGTGAATCAAAAGTAGCACTTGTGTACGGACAAATGAACGAGCCACCAGGAGCACGTATGCGTGTTGGTTTAACAGCTCTTACAATGGCAGAGTACTTCCGTGATGTAAACAACCAAGATGTACTTCTTTTCGTAGATAACATTTTCCGTTTTGTACAAGCGGGTGCAGAAGTATCTGCACTTTTAGGACGTATGCCATCAGCAGTAGGATACCAACCAACTCTTAGTACAGAGATGGGTGGACTCCAAGAGCGTATTACATCAACAAAAACTGGATCAATTACATCAATTCAAGCGGTATACGTACCAGCTGATGACCTTACTGACCCAGCTCCAGCAACAACATTTGCTCACCTTGATGCAACAACAGTGCTTTCACGTAACTTAGCAGCAAAAGGAATCTACCCAGCTGTAGATCCTCTTGACTCAACATCAACAATGCTCCAGCCATGGATTCTTGGAAACGAGCACTATGACACTGCACAAGGTGTAAAGAACACATTACAGCGTTATAAGGAACTCCAAGATATTATTGCTATTTTAGGACTCGATGAGCTTTCAGAAGAGGACCGTTTAGTAGTAGCACGTGCACGTAAAGTAGAGCGTTTCCTTTCACAACCATTCTTTGTAGCTGAAGTATTTACAGGATCACCTGGTAAGTATGTAAGTCTTGCAGAATCAATCCAAGGATTCAAAATGATTCTTGGTGGTGAATTAGATGATCTTCCAGAGCAGGCATTCTACCTTGTTGGAAACATTGATGAAGCTGTAGAAAAAGCAGCAAAGTTATAATCTTTTCGAAACAAATTATCTGATAATTTGCGAAAAAAAGATCAACATGCGTTCTGTTGCATTCATAAATGCAACATTATCCATAGTATGAGTCATAAATACCTTGAAAAAGGATATAGTTTAGCTCATTTTACATACGATTGAAAAATCTGAAGAAAAACAGAGGTAAAACATGGAAGTTTGTATTGTAAAACCAGATCGAATTTTTTTTAAGGAAGATGCAGAAGAATTACTTCTTCCAACAAGTACAGGATACATCGGTATCCTCAAAGAACACGCACCACTCGTAACAGGTTTAGACAATGGTGTCCTTGCACTTCGCCAAGGAACATCATGGAAAATCCTTGCTCTCCTTGGAGGGTTTGGTGTAATTAAAGAGAATCGTGTAAACATTCTTTGCCGTGATATTGAGGATGCATCTGAAATTGACGTTGATGAAGCAGAACGCCGTGTAGCGGAAGCACGCACTGGTATGGAAAAAGCAGAATCACGTAAAATCTACATTGAAAATCAACTTACATTTGATCGCGAACGTGCACGTATTGAAGCACACACAATGTGGAAAAACTCAGCTGGTGGTGCTCCAGTATTTGGTGGATAAACTATAACAATAGTCGTATCTAACTTAATGGGCCTTCGGGCCCAGTATTCGAGACGGGAAACAAAAAAGTATACAGTTCGCTTAAAGTTTTGCTATACTAATAAATAAGGACAAGTAGCTCAGTTGGATAGAGTATGTGGCTACGAACTACAGTGTCGGGGGTTCGAATCCCTCCTTGTCTGATAGAATTAGCTTTTACTAAAAAAATTAAAAAATTAAGTGAAATAATTTATGATGTATAAAATATATAAGTAAGATACATAGATTACCTTACTTATATATTACAATCTTAGATATTGTTATTCTCATTTGAAGCAACAAGGTCAACTAATCCATATTCACGCGCTTCACGTGCAGAAAGATACTTATCACGGTCAAGATCACGCGCAACATTTGAAGCCGACTGTCCTGTTAAATCAACATAAAGTCGTCCAATAAGTTTACGTAAACGAATAATCTCGTCCTTTTCTAAGACAATTTCAGAAGCTTGCCCTTCCATACCACCTTGTGGTTGGTGAATCATAATACGACAGTGTGGTAAAGCGATACGACTTCCACGCTCTCCACCAGCAAGGATAAAGGATGCCATTGAAGCAGCAAACCCAATACCGATTGTTGTAACTGAAGCATCAACATAATTCATAATATCAAATACAGAAAGACCCGCAGTTACTGACCCTCCAGGTGAATTGATATATAAAAATAAACGTCGATTCGAATCTTCGGCACTTAAATACAACATAATACCATTTAACTGGTTTGCAAGTTCATCATCAAGTGCTGAACCAAGAAATAAAACACGTTCACGATATAATCTATTATATAAATCGACCCATTGTGGGACTGCTTCACCTGGTAAACGGTAAGCAACTTTAGGCACTCCAATTGGCATAAAAAATATTTAAATTTTAATTTAGTATGTTATTAAACATACAATCAATATGTGATCATTTCTTATAGTATCAGAGAAAAGGATCTAGACAAAGACAGAAAAGGCTCGTATAATACAAATATAGTTTTTTATCTACACAAATACTTTTTATGGCAGTTCCAAAAAGACGAATGTCGAGAGCAAAATCAGCCATGCGTAAATCACATTGGCAACGTAAAGCTCTTGATGCAGCACGTAATGCATTATCATTAGGGAAATCACTCACAACACGTAATTCAAAAGGATTTTACTATCCACCTTCACCTGTAGCAGGTGTATTAAATGAAAACGTACAAGGTTTTGGAAATTCAACGCAAGCGGAAGAGTAAAAACCATCCTTGCTAGTTCTCTTAACTAGCAAGACAACTAAACTGGAAATACACGTTCCATAGAAAGATAAGGTATAGACTCACGCTATGGTGCCTAAAAAGGCAAAAGTGCACTGCCAAACAGAGACATAATACTTTTTATAGTCCTTTGACGAGTAAAGACGTAAGCTGTATAATAGAAACAAATGCAAAGCAAAGAGTGAAAGTTTTGCAATCTCTATCGTTAGATATCTTTCGGAACACATGAAATATTTATGTTTATCAAACATGAGGAAAGCAAATAATTAATAAAGTATGCAAAATTCTTTTAGCTTAGGACTCCTTCATGGAGCACTTTATGGCATTACACCTATTACTCCATGGTTTATTGGATTAAAACGTTATGTATTTGAAGGCCAGGCAAAAGGCTTACTAACTTTTGGTGGTCTTTTTCTTGGCCAAGTATGTCTTCTTCTTATTGCTTTTTTTGGTGGTACTGAACTTCTTTGGCTTTGGTACTATCTTGAACCGGTACTCATTATCTGTGGAACTCTTGCTATGATCAATGCATTGGTCTTCACCTGGGCTCCACAAGAATTACCTGTTGCATTAGCAACACGTAAAGAAGGTATTATGTATTTTACAACTGGAATGTTCTTTGCCGTATGTAATCCAGGCGGAATTATGTTTGGTGACTTACTTCTTACGACACTCCCCGAAAATACATTTCTTTATTTAATTGGATTTATCTTTATTTATGGAATTGTTGCGGCAAGTCTTGTTTACATTGTTTGCCTTTCACCATTGGGTCAAAAATGTTTTGGAGCCTGGTCAATTGCACGTATGCGGAACCGTGAGGAACCAAGTGTTACTTTGTACGGTCTTCGAACAAGAAATGTGCAAATTGTATCCGTTCTTGCATTTTTAACTTTAACTGTTCAATTTCTTCATTCAATTCCAACTTCATTTACCACATATTATGCGGATACAATGTTTGGAGCAACACCAGCAAAAAAACTTGTTCCAAAGCGTGATTTTGTTTGGGTTGAATCAACAGAACAACCGGATGAATCGTCTGAAGATGTTGATGAAGATCAAGATGAAGTGAAAGTCTGGAAACTTCAATCACATCCAAGTACAAATAAATTCAGTACGGAGTTTTTTGGACAAGATCGTAATCTACCATTAGTCGAAAAAGGACCATGGCATACAATTCATAAATACAATGCCTTGAATACGAAACTCGAACGTGATGAAATTAAAGATGAACTTAAACTACTCGAACTTGAGAATTATGATGAAGGGGGATTAAATCCGTATATTGCAAAATGGTGGCACAAGACAAAGCTTCGTTCAACATTTAAACCAGATTGGGGTGAATATAATGAAATGAATAGTCGTTGGTTAAAAGAACTCACACGTGTGCGCTTTGAAATGGATGACATTCTTCGTATGCAATACGCACCGACGTCAAATGAACCTCGCCCACATCTTCCATTCAATTTAGAATATGAATCAGATTATAATCTTGATCCAAAAGATGTTGCACAATCACGCGAAGTTCTTGAAGATGATGCCATTGCTCTTGAATCATTAAAACGCAATACCAAAGTGACAGACAGTGGGTTCTTTAATCAAACGTATGAAATGGTTCACCGTGGTGGTCAACAACGTATGGATTTTTCAATCGTACGACTTCAAGATTTACCACAAGAAGTGAATTTTCCTTGGGATTTTCCAGTTGTTCACGCACCAAATGTTTCCCAAGTGGAACCGAGTATAGAAGATTCGGATGAACAGGTAATTGCTCAACGTAATGAAGTGCAAAATAAAAATGTTTGGTTCCTTGATCCAATTGCATTAAATACCCGCTTTTTAGCCAATGACCCACTTCCAGAAACGGATGAGCGTTGGACCGATCTGCCAGCCGATATTGCTGAATTACGTGTGCCAAATGCAGCACGTCGTTTTTGGCTTGGAAGCGATTTCGTAACTGAAGCCGATATGGAAATGCCAAAACAAACAGCGCGTGAAACAATTATGTCAAAAGTTTTTCCAGGGGGAAACAAACGTTCATAATGACTTTTCACCTGTCTTTAGCTGTCATTTTAGTGTCATTCCGCTATACTGAATATATAGCGGGATAGAGCAGTCTGGTAGCTTGTAAGGCTCATAATCTTAAGGTCACAGGTTCAAATCCTGTTCCCGCCAATGCTTTATCGTTACAATAGTATCGTTTGGTACACTTATTCGTATGTACCAAGCGTAGATATCTCTGAGTCATTCACTCTGTTACGTGGAATCGTACCAGGATGTAAACCCCGTTTATCTTCAAAGAAAGAGACCAATAGGGTATAAATAAGGTGGTTGCAAGATGTAGAATCTTGAGGAAAGTCCGAACTCTCACGAAACCCAACTCACATAACGCGATAAGGTCGTGTACATCGTACGTAAGTACTGGGAGGAAAGTGCCACAGAAATCAAACTTGCTGATTGTATTCATGGGAAAACATGTATAAGTCAGTGGAGGTGCAATACGTGTGTATTTGCAAAAATACATTTTGGTAGACCCTTATGGAGAGCAAAAGAGTAATTATTTTGATTTGAGTATCTTGATATAATGACTTGCTAGAAAATATCAAAAATGATATTTCCAGATAAATAACCACATACACAGAATTCGGCTTATTTATTTATGCCTGGTTTACATTGAAAACAAATGTATTCTTTTCATAAAATTTTTATGAAAGTCTCTAGACAAATTGATATCTTTTGTTATGATATAAGTATGCGGGTATAACTCAATGGTAGAGTGCCATCCTTCCAAGTTGGACGTTGCGTGTTCGAATCACGTTACCCGCTTAAAAAATAGAGATATGAAAAAGTGGCTAGACAGAGGCACTCAGATTTGATATCCTCATGTATAAGTGTCTGGCGGGCGTAGCCAAGTGGTAAGGCAATGGACTGTGACTCCATCACTCGCGGGTTCGATCCCCGTCGTTCGCCCGGAGAATGATGCGATCTTTCACGTGAAACTCACGTGTATGACGTTTCAGACTCAATAATTAAATTCTAATGAGGCCTGTTATGAAAGTTCGTTCATCAGTAAAGAAAATGTGTCCCAAATGTCGCGTAATTCGTCGTCATGGGCGTGTAATGGTAATTTGTGTAAATCCAAAGCATAAACAACGCCAAGGATAAGAGAAACAACACCTTTATGCGTAGATATGCTCTGCGCATAAGTATAGTGGTTGCATAAACTATGACTTGTCGTCTATACTTTGTTTAGAAGGGGCTATAGCTCAGTTGGTAGAGCGCGTCGTTTACACCGATGATGTCAGCGGTTCGAGTCCGTTTAGCCCCATATTTTTATTTAAAAAAATGTTGCATTGATTTTGGCATTCATCAAAATGTATGGTATACTTCGATCAGAAAGTTAATACGTTTTATAATATTAAAAAGAGGTAGCGTATGGGATTACCATGGTACCGTGTACACACGGTTGTGTTAAATGATCCGGGACGTTTAATTGCAGTGCACCTTATGCACACTGCACTTGTAGCTGGTTGGGCTGGTTCAATGGCATTATATGAATTAGCTATTTTTGATCCATCTGATCCAGTTCTTAACCCAATGTGGCGTCAAGGAATGTTCGTTCTTCCATTTATGACTCGCCTTGGAGTAACAAACTCATGGGGTGGTTGGAGTATTAGTGGAGAAAGTGTAAGTAACCCAGGTATTTGGAGTTACGAAGGAGTAGCAGCTTCACACATTATCCTTTCAGGACTTTGTTTCCTTGCAGCTATTTGGCACTGGGTATTCTGGGATCTTGAACTTTTCCGTGATCCACGTACACAACAGCCAGCATTAGACCTTCCAAAAATTTTTGGAATTCACCTTTTCCTTTCAGGTGTTCTTTGCTTCGGATTTGGAGCATTCCACGTAACAGGTCTTTATGGTCCTGGAATTTGGGTTTCTGATCCGTACGGTCTTACTGGAGGTGTTGAACCAGTAGCACCATCTTGGGGAGCTGAAGGATTTGATCCTTACAACCCAGGTGGAATTGCATCACACCACATTGCAGCGGGAATCGTTGGAATTTGTGCCGGTCTTTTCCACCTTAGTGTACGTCCACCACAACGTCTTTATAAGGCGTTACGTATGGGTAACGTAGAAACAGTACTCTCAAGTAGTATTGCAGCGGTATTCTGGGCAGCATTTGTTGTTGGTGGAACAATGTGGTACGGATGTGCTGCAACACCAATTGAACTCTTTGGGCCAACACGTTACCAGTGGGATCAAGGATTCTTCCAACAAGAAATTGAAAAGCGTGTACAGAAGAGTGTTGCCGGTGGTGCATCACTTTCAGATGCATGGTCAGCAATTCCAGAAAAACTTGCATTCTATGATTACATCGGAAATAACCCAGCGAAAGGTGGACTTTTCCGTTCAGGACCTATGGATAATGGAGATGGAATTGCAGCAGGTTGGTTAGGACACGCAGTGTTTACAGATAAGCAAGGGCGCGAGCTTTTTGTACGTCGTATGCCAACATTCTTTGAAACATTCCCTGTAATTCTTATTGACAGTGATGGTATTGTGCGTGCTGACGTACCATTCCGTCGTGCTGAATCTAAGTACAGTATTGAGCAAGTAGGTGTAAGTGTAACATTCTACGGTGGAGAGCTTGATGGATTAAGTTTTACTGATCCAGCAACAGTGAAGAAGTATGCACGTCGTGCTCAACTTGGAGAAGTATTCGAGTTTGACCGTGCAACACTTCAATCTGATGGAGTTTTCCGTAGTAGTCCACGTGCATGGTTTACATTTGCGCACGTAAGTTTTGCCCTTCTTTTCTTCTTCGGTCACATTTGGCACGGAGCTCGTACAATCTTCCGAGATGTATTTGCTGGTATTGATCCAGATTTAGATGAGCAAGTAGAGTTTGGTGCATTCGCTAAACTTGGTGATGTAACAACTCGCCGTCAAACTGTATAATTACGAGGAAAAAATATTATGGAAGCTATTGTTTATACTTTCTTACTTGTTGGGTGCCTTGGAATTCTCTTTTTCGCAATCTTTTTCCGTGAACCCCCACGTATCGCAAAGTAATTTGATCTACTTGGTCGGTTCTCACATATCACGTTAATCAATGTTTCGACAGTGCATAAACGCTGAATGAATTCGTTTTTAAAGTGGGATGTTTTTAAAACTTCCCTAATTTAAATTTATTATTTCTTTAAATTTATTACTATTAACGTATTTTGGATCACTTATTAAAAGTGATCCAATTTTTAATCTTATAGATAGGGGTGTGGAAACCCTTCGGAATCCTTTAATCCGAGAACAGCCTGGCTGGTGTGGAAACAGTCCTTCAGTTTATAGACACAAGCTGAAAAAATTAAAGCCATCAATTGAAATGTTAATTTAAACCTACGATTATTACAATTACAAATTATAATGCCAATGTCATCGATTCAACTACCACACGATCCACAACGACGTCTTAATTTATTGTCTTCGTCGAGATTCGATCTGCCTACTGTGCGCGCGATGATGACAGATCAATTTACGAATGCCAGCCTTTTTGATACGTTTATTTTTAACGGTCAAGAGTTTATTAAAGGGCATCAATGGGCCTTCTCTCTCAGTCAGCTTTCTCAGTCCGGTATGATTATCGACCGTGACACGTTAAACACGCAAACCCCCAACATTGAGTTTGAGGTCCAGCAGATATTACTGTCATGGTCTATTGCGGAACGAGAACGCTATAGTGCCAAAAATGAACTCGAGGAAATCAAAGCAAAAGATACTGCGTATCAGGAAGAAATTCGTCAACTTAAACAACGCTTGATTTCAGAACAGAATAAAAATGTAAATTTAACAAAAGTTCAAAATTCTTACGTAACGTTGAAGACTTTGAAGTCAATGAAAGTAATCTTGCCTGTGACTCTGACCACGCTCGAACTTGCAAGTCATCAACTAAACCGTCCCAAACTCTCTCCGTTGTATTGGGTCAAGACAGCCGCAAAAAAAGTTGGAAAAGTTTTTCATTCAAATTCGTCAGGTGCTTCCAGCCTTAAAACCACTGATAATCAATTACCTATTCCGAAAAAACCCCTTTTCGAGGTTTCGACAGCACCTTCATATGTAGGAGTTCAATCTGTGC
>JACLAA010005304.1_pt1 | contig 36823 bp, 29 predicted proteins | sample 8027891 | NCBI WGS metagenome assembly JACLAA01 (sample SAMN15724900, study PRJNA655200) | protist metagenome | isolation source: fluorescence activated cell sorting (FACS) single amplified genomes of... | place: Spain: Blaines Bay Microbial Observatory, Mediterranean Sea | collected 2016-01-19 | reverse complement strand
TCCCGTCTCGTCGGAATCCCCACCCCGGGGGCCCCGGCCGCGATTTTGGCCTATGTTGCCGTCAATGACCCGCTCTTCCCGTCTTGACAGGAGGAGCGGCCTCTTGCTAGCTAGAGCCAGGAAAACAATTCCTACCTTGCAGTGCTCACTGGCAGACTGGTGAATGGTGCCATATGGTGCCAGTGGGCGACAACGTAAGATCAGATCAGTTAAGATCACACCACGCCACACCCCCCAGACATGTCGTTCGCTGCTCAACCCGCCGTGCGCTCCGGTCTCGCGTGGGCCACACCCCCGTTCTACGAGAGTTTGACAGACACGCGGCTAGCTCGCAATGGACCGTCAAATCTGGCCTCGTCCACATCTCCTGGTGACTAGGGAAACACGCGACGGACAAACCCAGGCGTTCTGTGACGTTCCGACGGTCGAAAGGCCGTGACTGCTGCTCGAACGGCTGTTTCCCAATCCGATGCCACTTTAGCCACAACCTCTTCTACCATGGAAATTCGATTGATAAACTTGCTGTCCAGATTATCCTCGAGGGTCTTGAGTTTCAAACTGAAAGCGCTAATTGCATGAGTCATCTTTATGGCTTGTGTTTGCCTCTCGCGCTCGACTATGGCCTCTACCAGGCATCGAGAAACGTTATTAGACTCAATACGAGCTGCTAGTTCGACAGTCGCCTGGTATATGGTAGTATATTTGTCCTCTAAGTCAATTGTAGCCTGCTGAAAGTTATGCCTGTTGCCTTTGACTTGATCGAGGATCATCTTGTTGGCATTTTTCTGTTGCTTGTACCATAGACGGGCCTCAGCCCTGTCAGCATCTCGCATTTTTACAGCTTTGGCAGCAAGGGCTGCCTCCAAAATCTGAAATTGCTGCTTTCCAGATTGCACGTGGGCGGCATCCTTGGCGATGCACCCCGCCATAAATGTATCTAGGTTTTCCATAGACTCAGTCTCAGCCAGATGCATAACCATTTCTGCAAGAACCAACTTTACTTCAATTGTATTCTGCTTCCTCCTAAGATCGTCCGAGATGCATCTTGCACGCCTCTCAGCTTCCTCAAAGGACTTGGTGCATTTTGAGTTGATTTTGGCCAATTCCCTATCAATCTTGTTACCGAGGAATTTGATAGTCTCGGAAAGAGACTCTTCATGTTGCTGCTTCTGTGCGAGATCCTTTGCCAAAAGCCTGATGATTGCAATGTGCTGAACTTCGTGCCCCATTCTGCTCGCAGTGCACTGGATTTCATTGATTGAATTGAGCTGCTGTTTTGATTTACTTAGGTCAGTTACAGTAGAAAGCACACGTGCATCTTTCCCACGTACTAGCTCATCAAGAATTGAGTGCGTGATCTGCGTCGTTTCATCCCTGAGGATTCCTATGCTTTTCTTACATTCTGCATTTACAATCGCCAGAAATTCTTCGAGGCGCAAGCATCTCTTTTCTACCTTACCATGAATGGATGTATTAAATGAGCTGAGTTTTACGTCGAGTTGTCTTATTTTATTCATACAGCACAAAATCTCGTGGTTAGTGGCTTTTGCGACACCACACACAGCCTTTTCAATGACACCCGTCATCGATTCCTCAACTTTTAACCTCGCTACCCCCTCTAACTCAATATTTTGATGAAGCTCGTTCAGCTTTGCCGCTAGTTGCTCCACAGTCCATGCCATGCCTGATGATACTTTCTGAATCAAGCTCATGAGTCTAGTTTGCAGTCCTGCCTCCAGCTGCATTAAGTCGTTCTCACGTACATTGGTGTCTGGCCGCTCTACCTTGCCTGTGTCAAGAGTTTGTTGTTTTACGGCGGTTAAGACCGCAACCTGATCCTCGCACATGCGCAGACGCTCTTTAACTACATAAAATTCGGATTGGTTGACGGCATTCTGCTCTTGTTCAAGCAATTTTGTTCCAGGTACTGTATCCCGTAGCACCGATTGCATAGTCGCCATGCCAGTCTCGGCACGATTTTCCAACCTGGAGACTTCTCCTCTGAGTCGCTCGATCTTGCCTTCCACCGCAGAGACCGCAACAGGGTCGACGCGGCCCGTCGTTGCTGTGACACCAACCCTCGCAACGAGCGCCTCTTGGGTTTGTCGTAATTCTTCTACTTCTTGCACCAATGTTTCAACTCTTTTAATCACAGCCCCAACACGTCGGTGTGTACGATTCAATTCATTTGACAAATCACGGTTTGCCATATCGGTCACGGTTTGCTGGGGAGGAGTTAGGAACACACATCATACTAGCATCATACAAACTCGTACCCCTGTGGGATTACCACTGTACCTAGCCACTGAACTTTGAACTCAGGCTTGAACTACTCCGAGTCAGACCATTCGAAACTCGAAACTTAGAATGCCAGTGAGCCTGAGTAAACTCGAAGGCCCCGCCGGGCTGTGACTGGCATTGCCCGGGCCAGTGCAAACTTGAACTTGAACTTGAACTTGAAAAACGCACATCATGGTTTCGATGAAAAGGCCCTGGACAGGATCGACGATTACCGTGACTTTCTACCTAAATGGGAGCCCTACTAGGGCCTACGGTGCGGGTTTGAGGCGCAGCCCATGCATAGAACCGCGCGCACACAGACCCGGGGTCCATTTGACACCAACACGGGTCAGCGTCGGTACATTCACCATAAGGCCGGATGTAACGAGCTGACTTTCCCCGGGACGCCGCGGCGCCGATGAACAGCATGTTGCTCTCCGGCACCAAATCTCGCCGGGGCTTCTCCGACGCGGCGAATAGCTGACCAGAAGGATTTTGTGCCGCGATGAGGATTTGACTGTAAACGAGTGCGTCGACAATTTGCGCTGCGGACGCGTTTGTGGATTGCGTCACGTACTTCACGACACGTATATATACGCCATCGACACGGACCGCTTGATTGCTCGGAAAAGCTCTATTTGCACTAATGTGCGGGTTTTTCCTGCCTGGGCGCGCGGGCGGTCCCCCTAGGTTCCCCGCTCGGTCTACGCCCCCTGCTCCGGTGTGGTAAGATCCATCCACCTAGTGAGGTTCCCAGCAAGTTTCGGGGTTCAAGCTACTAGTATTAAAACGGAAAAGTTAGCGTCAGCCTGAGGCGCGTACACCTTTGGATCTTGCGTCATTCGCATGATAGCGAGTCTAGGTACGATGCCGTGCGGCGCCGCAAAATAATCGGGACGCTCAAGAGGCCTGGGGGGCGTCCGAGTCGGGCGGTTCTCGCCGCCACCGCGTCGCCCAGGGCAAAGAAGCTCGCGCTCACTCGTGACTGTATGGAGCAGTGTTTTCGCGGCGCACCAGGCCCGATCTGATGGGCGGGTACTATAGAAGGAATCTTAGTTTATGAGGTTCCTCACTTCAGGGCTACGTCAGCGGCTATGTCAGCGGCTATGAACTGTCAAAATTTGGCTTCCTCCCCGATGGAGAATACCTAAAGGACGAGCGCGGAACTCGTCGCAACATTCTGCATTAGCAGCGCCGGAAAAGCTGACTCACATCCGGACACATTCCATGCGCCTCACCGACACGTGACCGCACGAGGCCACACTCTGAGAAACGGGTTCATCTCCAGGCTGCTACTACTGTTCTCCGTGGCCGTTGAGGTCGCACGCCTGCGCGCCTGTCGCACGCCTGGGTCTGGCGGTACGGGGATGGCCCATCGGAGAAGTTCGGCGCGAGTCGAGCCCACCTCTGCCCGAGTCCAATTTGTAATTGCGCGTCTGCCGTTGCGCGTCTGTGGGGTCGCATCCATTCTCAACAATGACGCCACACTTTTTGGTTCGAATTCATTGAGACTTGGGCAGCTTTGAGTCAGGTCTTTCAGATCGACTTGGACTCTTCCGAAGCTCTCTGCCGGGGCCCGGGGGTTGTCGATAACAATTAGAAATTATACTGGGTTTACAGAATTTCAAATTCACCTTCTGCATGTCTACGGGTCCAAAATGCATCCTCAACATCGACATCCCGGTCTCCCTTTAGGGTCTTACAATAAATCTTTGGTCTCCTAAGATTGTCATAGATAGCCTGCCTCTCCCGTGGAAGGGATGCTAATGACACCTGGCTAAATCCTCGCTCAATGAACCAATGCATAGTTTTTGTGGAAAGTGCAAATAGTTTCTGGACTCCGGCCGCAATAGCGACACGTTCCAAATATGATAAAAGAGCATCCCCCTTCGATTGTCGACGGTACTTTTGAGCAACAACAAGGCACCCTAGCTCGGCAAGTGTACCGGCAGCATCGAGCCTTTTGAGGGATGCGCAGGCGATGGGGAGGTCGTCTCTAGAGAGAACGTAAAAGCAACCGCGCTTGACTTCTTCAAGCAGTTTTGGCCTTGGACGTGCTAGGAGCGTCCCGTCAATTTCCAGTGGTGCTATAAGGCTAACTAAAGAGTCAATGTCAGACGAAGTAGCTGACCGAATGCCTTCGTAGATGTCACGAGAGATAAGCGTTCCCGCGCCATCCCGTGTATATAGCTCCCGGAGAAGAGCCCCGTCAGTTGGGGCAATAAGGTGTGCACGCGTGACGCCTTGTTCGAGCGCACTAACGCACCAGTGAGTGAGATCGAGAAGCTGAGCTGCAACACCACAGGAGCCAGCACGAGAAAGCTCCTCTCGACGTTCGAGAAGCTTGCGGGCATCATCGAGTCTGAGGCTAGCAACACGACGAGAAGTCGATTCAGGAGGAATATTTATATCTTTCCAAGCAAACTCGTGGCCTGCAGTAACAAAGATTAGCTTGCTCGCAAGCAAGGCAGGGGCTGCACGAGCTGCGATCTCTTCAGTGCGTACATTAAAGGTGTCCCCCCACGGCGAGTATGCGAGCGCAGACAACAAGACAATTTCACCTGCATCTAGATGCCTTGAAATTTTTGCTGCATCCACTAGTCGTGCTGCACCAGTAAATCCGGTGTCTATGCCATCAACTACCCCCACTGGTCGCCCACTAACGAACCCATTGCCGCTAACTACGTCCACTCCAATCGTCGACCGCCCATGAGATGCACCCCCACTTCGCAGCGCCCTAGACAGAGCAGCCTCAACTCGTGACCTGGCAAGGCCACACTCGACTTGAACCGCTGCCAGCTCTTTTGGGCCAGTAACCCGCAGGCCTCGTACACGGACCCCTACATCGCCTGTTTCCACTTGCAATCTTCTATCTACTTGAAATCGCACACTTGCTAGAATCACCAGCTTTACCCCGAGCACGTGTAACGTTGCTAGATCATCCATTATTCCCTGGAACATGTCTTCATCTTCAAGAACTTCGCTACCTGCACTCATGAATAACTCTACAAGGATCCTGTGAGACACAGCAGCTAACAAAGATGCACTACCATGCTAGAATCACGATGTAGGTCCATGTAGGGAGCTGATCCTCGCAGTTGTTGCACAACTCTTACCGCAACGGCTGTTACTTCGTGCTCTCCGTTAAAACCATCTGTTGCCACTTCGATGCGCTCCGCATCAATTGCCAGCTCTACAGGAGGCAGCGGTGCGCCAAAGGTATTCATGATGGAATCTCCACCCGTTGCTTCTTTTGCAAAACTAGCGCATAGCATCCGTTGGACACCTAGACCTGATGATGAAGTCCAACCTGTTAGTTCTCGCATTTTGCCCCGAGGTGTGAATATATTTCCGAGGCCACTGACAGAGATACACTGCCGTAGAACCCCCAAGCCCATGCTGCAGAGAGCTAGCCGAGCGCCAGTCATGCAGGTAAACAAATGGGTGTATTGGCTGTCTCGTTACGCACCACTGTGGCACATCCCGTAGGTACCGGCACTGGCACCACGAGATACCTACGGTACTTGTTGTTTAAGTTTCAAGTATTCCCCGTGGGATGCTGACACACCTGTACGTGTTTCCTTGGTTCTTTGTTTATATATTGCTGCCACCAAGCCTTAACCGGCGCACTCGATGGGTCCAACCCGCCCCCACATTTCGAGGGCCCTTTGAACTTGAAACTTGAACAGGCGCAAAATTGGCTGTGAACGACGGCAAAAAGTTTAGCAATTTTAGTCGTCGCGCGAAAATCGAAGCCTCCACGCGACACGTCTCTTTCAGTGCTCTCTCCACCCCTCCCGCGGTCCCGGAACGGGTAAAAAATTATACTTTATAAAAAGTACCATATACGCGCGATGGTGTGCACACAGCCTTAACGCAGCCGTTGAGCGTCGTCGCGCCGCGAGGCAGCCTCTCATACCCTACCGACTAGCGTCCAATCGAAAGTTCCAGCGAAAACCGCCGGGAAGTGAGCCGTAGTGCCCACGTTCGCGACCGTGTTGGAAACGAATGGGTGCGCGATGCCGTCGGTGAATCTTCAACATTATTCACTAAATCGGCCGTTTGAGTGGGTCCCAACGCAAAACGCCAATAATGTTGAGGATTCACCGACGGGCCGCCGGATGGGAGTAAATCGCGATTTTACACGGAAGGAATTTCAGCAATGGCTGCCCTTCCCGCCGGCCGTTTTCGCTGAAACTCGGCGTCCGAGGAGCTCATATGGGCGTGCCTACGGTCGCCGAGTCTCAGCTGCAGCGGCCATCGGGAAGCGGAGTTACCACGGCCACTGGGGACCGGACCATACCTCGACCGGCCAAAACAGCCGAGACACCCCCCCATTGTACTTAGTACCCCTTGCATCTGGGGCCTAACGTGCGGGTATTTCAGGGACCTCTGGACTGAAAAATAAAAACTCGCTTCTATGCTGGTATTTTGGTCTCCCAGGGGGGCTCGGGTACCTATGGCGTGGGGCGGATGCGTAGGCGCGGCCGGGTACCCGATGGGCTGCCAGATAGGTCGCCTGATGTGGCACGAAACGCCACTGGCGCGACCTTCGCAGGCCACTAAAATTTCCAAACCTAATCGTTTCGCTTACCCGTTTCGGTCACGTCCCAGGGGGGTAGGGAGCCCCTTCTGGCTCAATTCGCCCGCGGCCAAGACGTCTAGTTATAGAGATACGGCAAATTTGGGGTTCGGTGTCGCCCCCCGTCCCCCCCCTTTGTGCGGGCCTGCCGTTCCCACTCGATACCTAACTAAATGTAATGAGTTCCAGGTCGAATACAAGAGCCGAGTTTCTTGGTATTAGCCCAGGAAAGCCACGCTCACCTAATGAGGCCTGGTGGGATAATATCAGGGATATACACAATACCGTAGGCCATATCTGAAGGAATCGATATTTTCGCACGTTCGCCAATGCTCAGCTGTGATACCCCAGCATCAAGTCCCGGGATGACCTGTTCGCCACCCAGCTTGAACTTGAATGGCTTGCCTCTGTCTCTTGATGAATCGAATATTTCACCATTAGGTAGCTGTGCAAGGTCGGCCGTACGTAAAATATCACACTATTATGCTTACGTAGCCACTGTAGTGGACAGTCACAGTTTGGCCTTGCCGCGGATAGTTCACCCCATCTCCAGCCTAGGTTGTCTTAGATAGTTACCCCAGCTCAATTAATCGAGATTACTAACAGCGAATATTTCGACCGCTATCTCCGTAAGCCTAAAACCCATATCGAGGGGAGATACCTGGTCTTCCACTTAAACCATGACTCGGTAGTCACGACCCGATTAAACGCCGGCCTTAATCAGTGTCACCGAGAGTACCGTAGGTACGTCGTACTCTGATCTACTACTGCGGTAGTATACTTGTGGGGAAGCCTGGGAAGCCAGCTGAAGCCTGGGAAGCCTGCTGGGCCGGACGACTGCGCAACACACGCAACACGTCGACGGAAAGAGCACACGGCGTACCGCTGTGACAGCCGCCGCCCTTTACTAGTGAAATGCCATGACGCGCCCCCGGGCCTCCCGGGCCGGCCACAGGCAGCGGGCCTCGGCCGGTCACTAGCCGCGTCCTTGCCCGCAGGACGCTCCGGTCCACAGGTCCCCAGAGCCTGAGGGGGCTCCCTTACAGTTCGTCTAGGAACGCCAATATCGTGTAAAACCTGTAATGGGGTCGCCCGGCCGCCCCCCGGGAGAGGCCTCCAGACGGAGGGCTATAGAGGGATCGATCTGGACCGGCTGGGCTTGCCGAGAACCCGAAGAACTTTGCCAAGCCAGGGTGGCTCGTCGGTTGAATATGATATTCTCGGCTGCCATGCAAAGTTTTGTGCAGCGTGGGCAGCCGGCGTCGCCGCGGCCGCGGCGGCCGGATGGAATTCAGAGTCAGTTCAATTTGCGGCGTCGTTGAACTTGAAATGTACTAACCCTATCATGATGCCGCTACTTCAAGTTCACGTTCTGAGTCAAGTTCACTGGCACACCCCGGCTTCTATAGCTTATATCGTAGCCAAAGTAGCCCTTGGCAGTGAGGCCCAGGGATGCCAGTGGGCCCGGGGTCGACAGAAGGGCACTGGCACCGCCGGGTCCGTTAAACCACCGGCGATGTACTAGTACCGGACCTAGCTCTCTAGTGTAGCTCTATGCTTGTATGCTGGGGCTCGTCGTAGGCTTGCGAGGTTAAACTTTGGAGCTCCGCACATAGCTACGTGACTGCACGCAGTGCGGCCAATCGAGCCAGATCGTGTTTAAATCGATCTTGTACGACTCAGGGGGGTGTCAGTCGCAATCGATGCTTGTTGTCGACATGTCGACGGTTCCGAAGAAATTTGTAATAAAGTACGCGACCGCTACTGTTCTGCTATTCACTCAGCCCGTAAATCTCAGGCCTTTTCGCGCTCATTGTCAAATGGATAAGGAGCAAGCCCAAAATATTTGGAAATCGTTGTCTTCAGCAGTGACTGAAATCTACAACAAAAATGCTTCATTGCTGTCTTTCGAAGAGTTGTACAGGTGAGTATTCTGGCACACTTCTCTTACTGACGTTATATGATAGGAATGCTTACAATCTGGTCCTACACAAGCACGGGGATATGCTATATGAAGGCGTGCAAGACACAGTTTATACACGCTTGCGCTCGGTATGTCTGTTTACGTCAGGAAACATAAGTAAGTGTATGTTTGATTGGCAGGTGGCTGAACAAGTAGCTGTCTGCCCCGATAATCAGCTTTTACAGGAGGTATGCGAGCAGTGGAAACAGCATCAAGTCACAATGATAATGGTGAGAGATATATTGATGTACATGGACAGAACGCTTGGCTCCGTGTCTTCTCAATTCCTCCATAACCAATATCTTAGGTACGTACCACAAAACAAAAAAATGGCAGTGTATGATCTGGGGCTATGGGCCTTCCGAGAGACCATAGCCCGGCATGGCCAAGTGCGAGACCGACTAAGGAAGCTACTTTTGGAAAATATACGTGATGAACGACTCGGCCGCCTGATCGATCATAATTGCATGAAATGTGCACTTTATATGCTTAGTGAACTAGGTATAGACAGTAGTAATGTCTATGAAGAGGAATTCGAAGTTTATTTTCTCAAAGAAACATGTCAATTTTATCGAAGTGAATCTCACCTTTTTCTATCTCAAAACACATGCCCTGACTATCTCAAAAAGGTGGAGTCTAGAATATGCGAAGAGATGCAAAGAGTACCAAATTACTTGCACGCCAATACAAGACCGAAGCTCCGTCATATTGTGGAGACCGAACTCATCTCTGCACATACTCCAGCCCTGATTGAATCTAAGAAGTCTGGGTTTTGTGATCTTCTGAGGCAGAGTGAAGAAAAAATGGCTGATATCACACGAATGTATGCTCTGTGTTTTCAAGTCCCAGCAACCCTGGATCTGCTGCGGTCTGCTCTTCATGAGCATGTCAGAGCAGCAGGGCAGCTTCTGTTGAATGACGAGATGAAAGATCCCGTCGTTCTTTTACGCAGCCTGCTTGCACTTCGCGAAAAGTATGATAATGTGGTGCGAAACGCCTTTCGGGGCGAAAACATTGCCCAAAAGAAGGTAAAAGAAGCTTTCGAGTCTGTTATCAATGCGGACACTCGCTGCGCGTCTTCTCTCGTGGCTTATATAGATGAGCTCATGAGGTCTGGGTTGAAGGGTGCTGCAGAGGGAGAAGTGGAATGTGAGTTGGAAAAGGTTATTATAATTTTTCGCTACCTTCACGATAAAGATGTTTTTGAAGTACTCTATAAGCAGTATCTCGCAAAGAGGCTTCTTAATCAGAGGTCAATATCTTCAGAAGCAGAGCGGCAAATGCTTGTCAAGCTAAAACGCGAATGCGGTTACCAGTACACCACAAAGCTTGAAGGGATGATTACGGACATAAGATTTTCGAGGGGGGCCATGGAACAATATAATACCCATCGGGATGAAAAAAAAATGAATGAAGTGGATGTAAAGACAGCACGTGCTGCTTCGTGTGATATAGACGTAACAATGCTTACTGCCGGGTACTGGCCAATTCATCCTGCAATTCCGTGCGTCGTTCCAGATGTTGCCGCCTCCGCTTCTGAAAGTTTTAAAAATTTCTACCTAAAACAGCACACTGGCCGCAAACTGACTTGGCTCACAAGCTCCGGAACAGCTGAACTAAAAGCCATTTTCTCGGACGTAGCAAAGCACGAACTTACAGTTTCCACCTATCAAATGTGCATCCTTATTCTCTTCAATGCACTAGATTTTGGTGAAGAGCTTACTATGCAAAGTATTACAGATGCAACCAAGATTCCACACAACGACCTCAAGCGCCATCTCATATCTCTCTGCACTCCAAAATACCGAATTCTTCTGAAAAGATCGAAGGGGAAAGGATTTTCTAGTAATGACAAACTCAGGGTAAATAACTCATTCGCATCCAAGCTCAGGCGGGTCCGTGTGCCCCTGGTTGCCATGAAAGAGTTAAGTACCCACCCAAATTCAAGTCATAGTGTCCCTGCAGCCATAGAGGAAGACCGTCGTCATCTCTGCGAAGCCACTGTAGTTCGCATCATGAAAGCCCGCAAGCAAGCCCAACACAACGACCTAATTGCAGAGGTTAATTACTTTATATGAAACTTTGTAGAGATATTACGCACCCATTAGGTTACACGTCAACTCAGTCAACGATTTCACCCTCAACCTCAATTTATTAAAAAGTGCATTGAATCGCTTCTCGAGCGTGAGTACCTTGAACGCAATGCGAGTGATGCGCGTCTCTATGTTTACTTGGCCTAAGCGAACAGGCCTGGGCCCTGACAGAACAAAGATTTTGCACGGTCGATTTTGGAGCCTAGTCGACGCCGAGTGTTAAATGTGTGGGTGTCGCGCGAACGGCTAAGTGGCGAGTGTGAAATGTGTGGAAACTCAGGGTAGGAATTGCGAAGCATTAGTTACGGTGCCGGACGACTACTAAAAGTATGTCTGGCCTACGCGTACCAAAAAGGAAAAGGACACCTGAGGCCGCGATATACGCCGGAGGCCGCAATTTGCGTTGAGGCACAGGAAAAGGAAACCCAATTCAAACGTTTTACGGTGACGTTAATAAGAGCGTTTTGTGCGGGGGTGAACTAGTGGAGAGAGGTCACTTTTGGCGCGACGCAGTCGCGGATTACCCACTGGGGTCTCCCATGGGGCCCACTGGCATGATCTGGTCTCCCAGGGGCTCTCGGGTACCTCGGTGTAGGGCGGAAGCGCAAGCGCGGCCGGGTACCCGATAGGCTGCCAGACAGGCCGCCTGGCGCGGCACAAAACAAATGCCACCGTGACTGGCGCGACGTTCGCGGGCCACTAAAATTGCCAGACCAACCCCGTAGGCCCCGTAGGCTCGAATTGCCCCGTACCAGCCTACTTAGAGTGATACGGAAAATTTGGGGTTCAGGATACCTCTCGTCTTCAAACTACTCGCTTTCCAAAACTTGAAGGTGGCTCGAGCTTGAGTATCTGCCTCGGATGCCCCTTAAAAAGTACCTGGCGGAGGATGTACCCGGCAAGGTAATACTATTACTCATCAGGTTTGCGGCGGCAGTCAACTTCAGGCAAATTAAACTAAGCAACAAGGCAGGTTGGATAATTCACTGGGATTGGGACCAAGTCTTGAGCAATCGAGACTCTCAGCCTGAGGATGCAACCCGGACTTGGTAACGGCCGGACCTTGTGATGACACGAACACCTTTATAAGGGCGATATCGCTCGTTGCTAAGCTGCAGAGAAGCAACTTTGATACCGGAGACTGACGCAGCAGGCACTTTCCATGTGACCTGTATTGGTCGTGGCTCCTCAACAGGGCCCTTTATTACCATTGTCCCAGTGAGTAGGGGTATCTTAGTGGGATTGGCAACTAGTGTCCCAATTGTCCACCTTGCGATCTTTTTGGCCTCGTCATACAAGACAGTCCCCAATGTGGTAGAGAGCGTGGCAGTCTTGACACAATTTGGGAACGGGATTAACAGCGACACATCCTCTATAACCAAACTAGTCTTTCGGTGGGCAAGAGCTAGAGATGAAGCTTGCTTGAAGCCAATTTGAATTTGAATGCGGCCATGGCCTGTGTGGCGTTTATCTGACATCACCACTGTCGGACTGATGGATAGGGGCGCCGATATATTAGGTTTTACATTCACTCGATAGCGCATGAGCTCAAAGAGACCATCAGGAGGGACAAAGCTCACGACACTATCACGCTCAAATCTGCCATAGCGCACACATGGATGAAAGGAGCAATCACTGATCAAAGCTGGATCGACAAAACTTAAACATAAGTCCGGGATTCCGGACAGGCGGGAATTGGCCATTATTGTGCCAGTAACCTCAGAGGAAACAACCTGTCCGTTCCGCTCAATGACTGCATCGACTTCTTCTATGATATCGAGGTATATATCGTTTTGGGCATATTTTACCCCTGACTTACGCCAGAACATTGATGAGATGGTCCCATCTGGAAGCACATCGCTGACATTAGACTTACCAGTTGCAACTGCCTGCAGGCACCCTATCACGGACGGGGGTCTAATCATGGCTTTCAAAGCATTCGGCTCCGTAGTCAACGGACTTCCATCGTCCAACATCTCCTCGAGTAGTTGGTATACCATAGAAAAGTTATCCTTGATAGCACTTTCATCTGGTCCGAAGTAATCCACAAAAATATCTACAGTCCGATGTAAAAATTCCAGAACGAGCAATGGTGCTACGTCCCTTGCTACTGTTGCAACTAAGCATATACGATCACGGCATATTGCCAGCAAGTAGTCCTTGGAGACATGCAGAGCCGGTCTAAGCTCAATTTGCTTTCGTCCTTTTGCCTTGTCACAGAGATAGTCGCAAATGCTACGCGGCGTGAATCCCCGCCAGTGGCGTTCGATTAAAATGTCTCCAGTTGCCCCAACGACAAAGAGCGACTTAATCATCTAACATACGTACCACGGTAGTTAATGTACCTACGGTAGCTACCTACGGTAATCATAGGCCTTAATCATATAGCCCAATCATATACCGGACCGTAGGTACCGCAGGTACCGCAGTACCTGTACCGCTTGTACCAAAGGTAGGGGGAATTAGCTTGGAACACAAACTTGAACCAATACAATCTGCCGAGTCAGGCTCAGGCTGCCGCGGCCACTGGCAGTCCGAGTCACCGTGACGGTCACTGCACGGTGAGCCTGAGGAGCAGACGACTGCCACTGGCACTGGCAGCCTGAGTGCACAACTTCAAGTTGAACTTGACAAAAATGGCCCGGGCCCGGGGGGACAAATCTTGACGGAAGCCCCCGCGTCGGATTTTTTACCCTGAAGAAGAAGTCTCGTCGTTCGAGTGGTGGTGTTCCGCAAGCCCCGCCGACGGGTGGCGATGCTTCTGATTCTTCTGAGAGCGATTAGATATTTTATGGGGTTATTACAAAAGAATCCCAAACCCCTTTCCTGAACCCCTTTCTATAGAGCTTGCACGCCGCTGTCACTTGACTGGAGGGCCCTCAGGAGACCAAGTTCCCCAGCAAGCGGTATCTGCGCGATCCCCCTCCCTTAACCTGGGCAATCTATGAACTTTCCTTAGCCATATATGCTTGCAGTCTGAGAGAAAGATGGGCAACATTTGCAGATGTTGCATTAATGAGATTCACAATTCAACCCAGCTGTTGAATTTTATATTGCGTGATCGTGCGATTGAATCTTCCAAGGGCAATTAAATACTTGCCGTCACTTGTGAACCTGACCTTAGCAATGCTTGAACCATGGCCAGGAACCTAAAGCAGCACCAGTAAGGATAACGAATCTGGCGTCAAGAACCTTTATCATGGACATTCCAGGGGCGTGGGTTGGGTAGTTGTAAACAGCGACACTGCCATCAATGCATCCCTTAGCCAGATATTTCAGATCGGGTGAGCGATGAACAGAAGTGACATGGGGGGTGGCCAGATATCTCGTATTATTTGCAAATTGAATGGAGCTGGGAATTCTTGCCGACTCTTCCATGCTGTTAGCTGCTAAGAGCTCTACAGATCTATCAGCATCTGGTTTCCAGCAGCCTTGGACGCTCCAGCCAATTGGCACTGTGATGGTTGCCCATTTCTTGTCGCGTACAGCTGCGGGAGATAGAACTCGAGTACCGTCAGCTATGGTGTAAAACTGTAGTTCATTAGTGCAGGTGGCCACTTGGAAATGGCTAGCATCAACACTCATGTCGATCGATGTCAAGGGGGCTCCGGCATTGGCACAAATCGTCCTCAGAGTGCAGTCGTGGGCATTGTGAATGTATACCTATAGTACATACCACCTCGACATCTAAGGATGAACCACTGGACTCCGCGTGATGTAGAACTCGTCCATCCTCAGATGCAACAAGAAAAAAGTCACCATCATGGCACCATTTAATATCAACTAGAGGAGCCTTGGATTTGCGAATTTCAGCAAGTATCTCAGGTAGCACACACTGTAAGAAGAAATTTAGTGCCCGCTATATGGCAAAGACGCTGTCTGGCGACTCCAGCTTGAATTCGTAGCATCACCAAAGTTCCATCTCTGGCCTTGTCCATAGGGTCACCACCAAGACCAACAGCGAGCTGAACACCATTAGGAGCCCAGGAGCAACAGCGCGCAGCAGCACCACCAAAAGTGTCTGGAGATGCACGCATTACACAACGTTTCAACAGACACGACCAAATGCGCACCGAACCATCATCTCCACTAGTTGCATAAACATCACTGCTTTCTGGGTTCACGTCAAGGCCCTGAGCTTCTGTTGCCTGCTTCTTGCGGCGAGCATGTGCTTCGGTCAAAAGTACTGCGCAGCCAAAAGAGGTCGCAAGCTCACACATTTCGCCAGATCGTGTAATAAACAGGAGTCTGGTTTCATGTTGACCGCCAAAGCACAACGATGCAGCAATTGGAATTAATATCGAGATCTTCATGTTTGCAAGCTCAAAACTTTGGAGTGTTTGCAAACGATTGTTCCATGTCTTCACAACCCCATCACGCCCGGCTGTTGCGTACATAATTCTTTTTTGGGCTTTTGCAATTGCATAAACTGGTCCATTATGTGCATTTGGCACGTGTTCACCAACTTCCTTGCCTATCCACAAATATAATGAGCCAGCGCCAGTTCCCGTTAAAGCAAAAGAATCAAAATTGGTATCAAGGCCGTTGTTTTCAACCCCACATCCAATATCGGTACTCACCGGGTGTCCCCGCACAACACACAAAATGGCCATCTTTGGACATCTTTGTTCGTTAAATACACCGCATTGTCGCCGTATGCCGCCTGCTGCGGCTAGACGTATAAACTCTACAGTATCACACGCACCAACAAACAGCGGATAACTGGTATAACCCACAAATGCTGCACAGTGTACACGAGATCGCATGCCAGACCCTACAGCAACTCTAGTTCCATCCTCCCATCCCCCTGATCTAGTCACATATAGTGAGTATGAATGATCCTTATCGCCACCGATAGCCGCCAGATGCCGACCATTTTTTGAAAACGAAAGTAACAGCACACCACACCGCAGATGTCTTGGAAGAACAGAAATTGTGTTTCCAGTCAAGGCATCCCAAACCCGAACACGTGGGAATTTCCCTTGATCTCCAGATGCAGCAAAATGCCCATCAACAGTAATGGCTAATGAGCATATGTCAGCTAAGGCACTCTTCTTGATATCCCCTTTCTCTGAGATGTCAAAATCTGGAGCACCTCCCTTGTGATGATGGAAATGAAAGCATTGTGAATGTGTCCTGGCATCATATACGACTCCTAACCCACCACAAGCATACACAATTCCGCCCTGTGAGTTATATGCAGCACACCCCCTAATATCATCAGATCTTTGGCCATGTGCGCAATCCAGGGTCACCGAAATCTGTGGTAATGCTGGATTTTCATCTTCGAGATTTGAAGGTGGAGTTAACACCGACATCCAAGCGGTGATGTTGTGTTGTTTATCATCTCGAGCTCTCGGCGACTTCCTTTTAGCGTCGAAATGGTAGACAGTTGCTTTAAATGCACGCTCAATGGCAGTGGCCATAGCACGTCCACCATCAGCATCTATTGCGTCATCATAATCTTGAGCAGTCTGATTAGCTCCAATGGTATAATTATAGATTGAATCTGCTGAATCGGGTACAAAGCGCCAAACGCAGATGTTCCGGTCTAAGCCACCGACTGTGACAAGGTGTGAGTCATGGTCAGTCCAAGCCAGACGGCGCAACGTCCCCACGTGAGCAACTCCAACTCTTTCAGCAGAAGATTCAGTCGCACTTGTAGCTGGGTACTGCAGTAGCCGTAGAACTCCATGGTGATCACCTACTGCGACTACTTTGGCTGAATTTGAGCGGGCAAGGCATACTAAGCTGAGAACTGTTTTATTGTCTCCGTGAACGTCAATACTACTAGTCTCGTACCCCCCACCCTCTGGATTTGCCAGAACAGCATGTACCCCGACGGTTGCCCAGCCAAAAAGACAGCTGAAGGTTGCCCATCTGGCATTTTGTAAAGTTGAAGGGTCAGTTACACTGACCCCAACACGAAGATCACCATAGACTAATGTACGAGCTTCATCTGCAACTTGTATGTGCCGACCGTCAACGGTGAAATCAATAGCGTAGATAGCAGCACCATTTGAAAGCACCATGGAGGTCGTGCATGAAAACTGTCCGTGTTCATCTGATAGATAAACATGTACCCTTCCGTCTGTGCCACCAGCAACAAGAGTTTGACCATCAGGTGAAAATCTAACTTCACGTAGCCACTCGTGCGCATCTGTGAACTCGTGTACTAGAGCTCCAGTGCCTGACCGAATGAGCTGCAATGTTCCATCAACTTTAGCACTTGCAAATTTGAATGAAGTGTCAACATCGCCTCTCACTTTCTTTGTTGCTTCATCATCCAAGAAATCCCTGCGCTTCCTAGCCCAGTCCAAGGTCATTGCCTCCTGTCTCGGACCACCTAGACATGATGCAATCAGTTTTCCATCGGGAGAGTATGCCAGAGCTCGACAAGCGCCGGCCAGCATCGTCAAATATCTTCGTGCATCTCGGACATCAGGTGCCTCGATGTTCCAAACTGCCAATGCACCATCGTCGGAGGCAGTTGCCACACATTTCTCTACCGGATGTGGGGCTAGTCCCCATAATTCGCCAGCTGCAGCGCCACCACCGGCAAGAGCCACCGACGTAGGAACACCATCAGAGGTTCTGAATTCTCTTAGTTGTGCAGCTGCTTGAGAACCGACCAGAATTCTAGATGAATCTGCGGAAGTAAACACCGAGCGAATCGGACCAGCACCCCGATTGTCAAATTTGGAAATAATTTCAAGGGCACCGTTCCAGAGTTTGACGTCCCCATCACGAGCCCCAGTGACTAGCACAATTGCGCGTACCTGCTCCGCACGATGCCAAGGTGCATCCATGGAATATATAAATCCGTCGTGGGCTTTTATAGATTTTGCAAGCTCACGGGAAGAACCCTCAAACACATAGAGATGACCGTCGGCAGTACCAACGACACAAGTGGCATTAGGAAGATATGCGCAGCTGAGGTAGCTTTGAATCGTACCTAGTCGACCAATCCTTCCAAAAGATGCAGAAGCATGTCTCGTGGCGGCATGGTTGGCAAGAAATGTAAAAAAAAGGACATACTTGATACCAACGATGACTATTTCGCTTCCAAAGTTACCAAAGGCCACATCAAAGGGCTTGCGACAAGTGGTAGAAGACATAAACAGTAGATAACCCGATGTCACGTCATGGACAGCGACCATGTGACGGTCATCTGCCCCTAAACTTACTAGGGTCTTCCCTTTGTCGTCATCGAATGCAAGGAGTGTAATGGCATTCAAATGCGGACCGCGTATTACTCTGCTTGGCCCTTCTGCAACATTTAACGCCACCCATAGAGCAATTTTCGGCTCTGCGGAAATATCTGACGTTGCCAACATTAATCTGTCTTTTGATATGGCAAGAGCACAAATTTCAGAGCCGGCATGAAAAGTACCAAAAGATTGCCCACCGCTTCCAACATCCACACGAACTACAGTAGCCCCAGCTGGGTATACCACAGCACCACACGCGGTGTACTTTGCGTTATTTCGGCTTGCCTCACAGCTGTAGCCAAAAACCCGCGACAGAATTACAGCGTCAGTGGGCGCAGCTCCCATATGAAGCTCTGATTGTTGCGATGGAGGCATTGATATTCCAAGAAACCACGGATCATGCGAGTAGGGTGGTATTAAACTGTTACTTTCTGCATTCCCAGCCAACTCGAGTGTTTGCTCTACCTCATTGCACATCCTAAGTTCAGCAGCTAATGGACGCTCATTAATGAGGTCGACGGCAGTCTCAACGTCCTCGTGGCGTTGAAAATCACTACAGTCTCGCAACTCAGGAGCATAATCTTCTACTTCATCCTCATCTCTATCATCAGCGTCTTCCAGTCCACGTTCGTCTTCTCCCAGAGCCCACTGCATGACACAGCGATCGTCGCGACCGCCAGTCAACAGATGAGTTTCATCAGAGTCCAAGCTCATAGCTACCACAGAACCGGCATGCCCACGCCATTCAAGAAACGCTGCATCGTGCCTTGACGGGAAGCGTGTAAGCCTAATTCGCCCGTAGGAGTCACCAACCAAGATGAACCCGCCACCTGTTTCTGGTCCTTCACCATTATCACCCTGAGCTCGCGCGCAGGCTGTGAGTATGGCGCCATCTTGCTTGGCCGCAATATATGATCCAGCCACACCATAACCATAGAGACATGTTTCACTTGCCCAGCGAATGTCTTTGAGTGCACTCAGATTACTTTGGTATTGTGCCGAATTTGCATTGAAAAAATGCAAGTGGCCGCCATCACAGCAAGATCGCAACCAACGAGAATCACTAGAAAAGTCAATGTAGCGCACTGGTGACGAATGGCGTCTACATTGACCTATAGACTCATATTCTTCTCCACATGCATACAAATAGACAGATGAGTCTTCGCTTGCAAATGCAAGGATTTCCCCATCTGGCGAAAATTGGCTGGCAACAAGAGGGAGTGTAGAGTCTTTAGCCTCGAATGCAACAGATAGATCGCTATCATTCAAAACGCAAAATCCGCCTATTTTCGATTGCGGCATGCCCACTTCATTTGCAGTACTTGGGCAGCCGAAGCCTGACGCAAGGAGATCACCATTAGGGTGGTAAGCTATACAGCCGACGGGCGCCGCCAGCTTTGCTGTCCGCACAGGGCATTTGGTGACAATATCCCACGTTCGTACAGTACAGTCGCCGCCGCAAGATGCAAACTCTGGTTTCAGAGGATGGCATGCAACGCTGCACATGGCTCTGCCAAAATGGGAGGTAGTCACGGGACCACCAAGAGCATCCGACCCATCAACGGCAGATAGCTCATATATTTCATTTCCTCCGGTACCAACAAGCAGCCTTGTTCCATCATTAGACAAGCAGACTGATCGTATTGTTGGGTGCATGCCAAGCTCTGACAAATCAAAACTGGCACCAGGATTGAGTGTATGAGACCACTGTCTTACTTTTCCGTCTTTTCCTCCGGTAAGTACACCATACTTGCCCACATATACAGCGTTCAATGAGCCTCTATGTGCCTGGAAAGCCTGAACACAGTTACGTCCATGCCACACATACAAGTGTCCAGATGCCTGTCCGGATAGCACTACGTCGCCACACCGGGCGAGGCAAAGGGTTGGCTGCCTTCGTGCTCGTCTTCCAAATGCGGCACGGCGCCGAATGATATTCACGCCCTCACGTCGCCAGAAACAAGCAAAAGGTTCGCCAATACCACACGCAGCAATTGAATCTGGGCCATCATCTACAAATGACATGCCAAGAATAGAGCCCAAGATATTGGAGCGTGCTGAAAACATCCGAAGACCAACGCGCCAGTTGTATATTACGAGTGTGCGTCCTACATCACCACCAATAGAAGCAAGGCGCTCGCCCGACTGCGAAAAGGCTATTTGCGTAATTGCAATAGCATGTAGACCGGCTATGATTGAAAGCGGCTTGCAAGAGGTTACATCCCAGCATATCAAATTAGGTCGAGCACCCGCCTCCCCAGTAGCCACCGTGTCTCCATCGGGAGCCACACCTAAACTGACAATTTCATTGGTATGACCTGTCATGTATCGTTGGCGATGCTCTAGCGGAGAGTAGATGATGCCCAGCTTTGCTACTGGATAAACGATCTCGCCTGTCAGCGTGTATCGCACATTACCCCTGCAATCTTCACCGCGATATCCGTGCACCCATTCGAGCGTAAGACTAGCGTCCGGAAAGCTTTGATTTGCGGTTGCATTTGCAAGCGCAGTCGGCGTTAACGAAGCAACGGACTTGACCCATGGTTCAGGGTCACCATGTGGATTTTGAAACTTAGCTGAAACCTCCGTTAGGTGAGCAGCTAGCTCGGGTGAGCCTTCAAGAGCCGCAAATGCGGCGGTAGTTGGAGAGGGATAGCAGCCGTCTTGAAAGTAATCAATATCTTGGAGTGTCGGGGTATAGTCTAATGATTCTAAGAGTATGGGGAGCTTAGTGTCGTCGCTAAATTTACCATCAATGCGACCTACAGCAATTTAAACATTGATTCGTGTGGCGGGCATGTAAGCACACGTTCAAGTTCGCCACTATGAGAAGACATTGGGTCAGGATCATCAAAGAATTCAAGCCATGATACAGCTACTGGATCAAAGAGACAGAAAGCAACCAGGTCCTACAAAAATAGGGCGTCTAAAGGGCACAAGGCCAAGGTTCACCAGAGTTCGGAGCTTGGCCTCCTGGACAGAAGATTTTATGCTGGGCGAGTTTTTATTTGGGTCAATTTTCGCAAATGAAAATGCCCGCATAGCAACGAGCTCCACTTCATCTTCGCAGGGGCAGGTCTCACCAGTGAGCTTGCTCAAGCCCATTAGGGTGCAGCGAAATGCCAGGGTGATTTCGTCAACACTGAGTTGCCCCGCGCCATCAAAATCAAAGCATGTGAATGCGAATTCCAATTTATCGCGAAACGACATTCCCGACGCCATGGCAAGTGTTGAGAGAAACTCAATGCCATCCACGAGTGCATTCTCATCTGAATCGATTTGATTAAAGAGCATCTGGACGTGTTTGTTGAGCGCTGATCGACTGATCTCTAGCTCAGTGGTGAGCTCCTGGCAAATCAGCTGCATTTCGCATAGACTTATTCCAAATCCATCTGCAACATCGTTGAAAGACTCCCACAATGCATTGATTGCGCCAGGAGGAAGATTCATAAATATCCGCGCTCTCGGATCCCACTTCGCCTTCCCGACCATCTGACCTGTGAAAACGTTGAATCGAGGGGATAAAGTCATAGTATTTTGGCTCGCTGCGGTTCGCCCATCGCAATATATCAGCGTTACCACGGCAATCCCATCCAGTATATTGGAAAGTAACTTTTGATATATCGCAAGATACGTGATCTGCGTTGCAGGATGGCAGGACGCAAGGTGGCAATCTATAATTGTGCACGAGCTTTGGATGATAATGACATATACATACTGCAAATGTTCGATACCTCTCCGTCGGGCCTTTTGGTAAAGGCTTATCGGCAAACCGAGTCAGTCGAGTATTTTATGCCCATCACGGAAAGCGAGTTGGATAATGCTGCCTTAAGCCGATCGCAACAGGCCCTGTCCAAGCTTGCGGAATCTCTCTCTCTCGTAGAACTGAGCGGTAAACTGGTTTTGATGTCTTCGATCACAGGTATCATCAAACCTAAGGTACTGCCAAGTGGAGATGGTGTGCGACAATTCATTGGTCGGACAAAAGCCGGTAGGGACACCTTGTCTGACTTTCTCTCCGAGGCCCTTTCCGAACTCTGCAAAGAGAAGCCAGTAGGCCTCGATGCGGTTCGCTGGCTAGGGCAATGGATCTTGAAAAATAATCCTAATCAGCCCACAGTAGAGGAACCAACAGACATGAATGCCACCCTGCAAACATGATGTCGGACCGCAATGAGATATGAGTTTACATACTAGTATATCACAGCAGAAGCCGTTTGAATACTAGATTGCAACATCTCCCAGGAGCCGCATATCTTACATGGCACCCAAGGACCAACATAAGCGCCCGAGGCGTCAAGATTCGAAGCGCCATTGGACACTTCCACCAAAATATACCCCAATTAGGTGGACTACTAGCACTAGTACCTCCATTCATAAGATATTCTACTACAACTTGAAAAAAAAACAGACGAAGAAGGGCGAGGACTCGGCCTAGCCAAACACCGGAATTTAATCTCTTTCAAGTTGAGCCCTAGGTCCTTGCCGTAAGGACCTGTGTTCCTAACTCACCCCTTGTCCGAGTTGCCCGGGGCCGGGCCACTAGCAGGTAATTCTTTCGAATAAGCCTGAGAGATAGGCCCCGCCCCTTGCCGGTGCCGTAAATTTTTTTCTTCTAAGCCTGAGATTTGGACGCATACTCCATGAGTCCTAATTCAAGTTAAGCTAAATTACCCTGCGGATCTTAATACTGCGTGGAGACTTTGAAATTTATAGGGGGGTCGAGCGCAATAGTCGACGTTGATTTTATTTTTGGCGCAATGCGCGTACAGCCACGCGCCGGCCGTGGCATGATGATGATGTGGCGTTGCCTAGCCCAAGGCCTTAACCAGGCTGTTCCACCAAGCCGCGCGTCACGGCAGCGCAAGAGGCAGCCCATGGTGCTAGTTAGATACTAGTTCCCCTTGAAGCAATTGATTGGTGCGAAGTTCATGTACTCGTGAACCCCCCCCTGCTCAGCTAGCTTGGCGACGATCAATTCGCTGTCACGATGAAGCAGACTGGAGCAAGCAGCCGCCGGAAATCGCGGAAGGCGCACTTCACTGCAGATTCCTCTTCGCGGTAAGAAAGGTTCAACGAACGATGTAATAGCACCCGAACTGTAGGCGCAAGATCATGTCAACCTCACTCTCAAAGGAGCTCCAGGCAAAGTACAATGTTCGATCCATCCCCGTTCGCAAAGATGATGAAGTGATGGTCGTCCGCGGTATCTATAAGAATCGCGAGGGCAAAGTCACAGCCTGCTACCGCGGTAAGTATGTAATCAATGTCGAGCGGATCACGCGTGATAAAGCTAATGGTGCTCAAGTGAATGTTGGTCTTCAGCCATCTAACTGCATCATTACTAAACTCAAGCTTGACAAGGATCGCAAGGCTATTCTCGACCGGAAGGATCGGTCGAACACTGGCTCCGTCGAAGGCACGAGTCTCGCTGGAGTTGACTAATATGCAACTTACACAAGACAGACGGCTATGTATTGGGCTACTTAATCAACATCGAGGACTATTTTCACCCCAATGTTTCCATAAGCCCAAGAAGCAAGCGCTCACCCTTATCAAAAGGGGGAGTGCGATTAATAGGGCGAAATACTACCCCCGGGCCCTTGTCCTATCCCCTTCCTTATACACTTAGACTCACCGTGACCACACTGGCAGTGGCACCGTGACACGCTACGGCGCCGCGGCGTAATTAAACACCGCAAACCAAAACTAGTTAGTGTATTTTAAGGTAGCTCCCTGGCGGACTATTCCAGCCGCTGTACTCCAAAAGATGCGGACCCCGGTCTTGCGTTATTCGCAGTGCTAGTGGGGCCCGGGTACTACTTAGTGGGGTTGCAGTGCACCGGCACTCGGCACCGCACGGCCCTTAGGCTGCTCTATATATCCCACTCTATACCTATCATATTCAAGTTAATTTTATTAATTATCACGCACAAATTACGCGCACGGCCAGCCCACGAAGAAGACCCCCACTCCGTAACATAAGCATCACCAACCTTTCCGGGCCCGGTCCCCCTACCAAACTGGGTGAAACTACGGTCCACTTGGTGGTGGACTTTCCGAAAATCCCAAAACTTATTTATGTCCATTGCCACTGTATTTTCAAGACGTTAATTTAGCATGGATTCATCATATCAAATAAGTAGCGGAGCTCACGCTCACTGTCCTCAGCGAGGTCAGTGCAATGAACGGCATTCTTCACTCCATCTATACCAAAGATGGCACGAATTGTTTTAGGTTGAATCTCTCTGGCGAAATTGACGTCCCATGGACCAGCGGTTTCCCTGAATTTAGAGACAGCGCCTACAGCTCGCACTTCAAGTGCGCAGCACGGTCCTGAACTGAGCTGTTTGACCGAAGCTCCGAACCCAGGCACGACTCCCTCATAAACTTCAAGGAACTCTGAGGCAGAGGGGATGTCGAGCCTAAAGAATGCCATAGCAGAAATCTCATAGATCTTAGGTGCCTCTATATGCGACAAAATTGCTCCGAGTGTATTGCTCACTAGAGCATGTGGACGTATGATGCAGCAAGTGCTATGCGGTCCGTACTGGGTGGTCGGCCAGTGTGAAAGACGCCGTGAATGTCCAAAGGCAAACTCGTCTAAATTTGTTGCTGCGGAGGTGTCTGGCGCGGCAACTGCGAAATTATCCACGCTGTCTCTTCCTAAGCTCTCATTTATTTCATTGCAGACTTGCTTTAGTGCCTCAAGTGCATCTACACCCAACACGGTTACTGCGACGCATTTGCTCAACCTCAATAGCGCCACCATCTGAGAGTCCTTACGTAATAGCGAAGAACATTCACTTGCTTCGATGTCTGTAAACGCCACCATCTTGAGCTTAATGATTTTTAGGCCAGTTCCTTCTATAACACTTATTGCTGAGCCAAGCTCTCCATTCTTCAAACAATTGTGAGTCAAAATGCAGGTGCTCCTTTCCAGGGCTTTGGTCAGAATTTTTTCCGTGGCTAGATCTGCATACCGAATTATCTTCAAGGTCCGCGAATGTAAAACAATTTCGTTTCCTGGGTACAGATCATCCTTTTTTATCGATGCAGGTAAGGGGGATAGCTTGAGGAATGTTCGTCGAGACTTGACATCATACATTTCCACCTCACCCTCTTCGAAGTACACACGCAGCAAGTACTCTCGGGCCAGCATTGGCTGTGGATCATACCACTCAACGTACGCGCTGCATGCTTTCATGGTTGCTTGGGCGTTGTGTCTAGTACATAACATATCCATATACGTATCCAAACCTGAGTGGGGTGCGCAGGGGCTTCCTCGGAGCGTGCCGGCAGACGTCGCTGAGCCGGAGGGATCCGAGTAAGTTTTCTATGGGGAGTCCCCCTCGTACGTCTCCGGTGACCTGTAGCCAGCCTGAGTGGGGGATGGGGGGGCGGCTCACTCAGGCTGGCAGCCTGAGCCTGAGCCTCTGAGGGCCGGGGCCGCCGGCCCGGGCTGGTGAAGCGCCGGGCCGGATGATATTTGCCTCTGCCGCCGCTGGGCCAGTCGTCACGGTGGGCGCGGTCGCGGCCGCGGCGACTAGTGTAGTAACTAATGGGACTGACTATGACCCCAGATGTGCCGTCCGCAGGCCCGGGCCCGGGCTGTTCGACTGCCATCAGCTTGAGTGAGTCTTATCAAGTCGCGGGTACTCACTACTACTAGTAGAATTGGAGGCTTCAGAGTAATAAGTGGCACTCAGAGCAATTTTTGGTAGGAATCAGGGCGACCGCACGCTGTTGAGCCAGAGACGCTGGGTTCTAGCGGCCCGAGCGTCGACGCCAAATTACCTATCTTTAGCCTCAGCTTTACTCTGCATCCTATGTGCTCCGAGTCGCCACTGGCACTGGCGGGCATATGATGCTACGATACAGCGGCAGGTCATCCAAGTCAAGAGCCTGGCACTAGGATTCCCCAAGGCCACGCCAGTAGTAGCTCTAGCCCACTACAAAGCTCGTACTACCTGTAGACTTTCAAGACCTCTCCAAAAAAAGTGCAACCCCAAGCCGGCGAACCCCCGTCACAGAGGGGAGTGCTAAAAAATGTCCATGTGAGATAAGAAAAAACAGTTTGAACTGAAACGACCTCCATGACCGTGACTTATCTGGCGTCTCTGCGGCCTGACTCTACGACGCACGCGCCCATATGGGAGAATACAATAATAACAAGAGGGTACTTTTCGCTGAAGATGTTGGCAGCAGAAAAAATTGCGGGAAGCAAAGATCTGCGGCTATTTCAATATCCTCTATATCCGCGGCTGGGTGGGGTCTACGCTTCGGACACGGCTTCGCCCTGGGGTTCAAGGAAGCAAAATGTTTTGCGCAATGCTTGATCAGCCGCGTACGAGTTGAAACCAGAGAAAACAAGCGGTACATATGCCAAAGATCCGAATGCCCTTCGCTTCCAGCCTTTTGCGTAGAGGGCGAGGTCCCACTAGACTTGGATCAAGCCACGAATCGGTGTGGATGCACAGCTATTGTTCTATGCGGTGTTCGGATGAAAGTGCCAGAAAAAATATTTGCGCATTCTTTCGTTGAAGTTAGTTGCGGTGCGTTTCCGCTCACATCCATGTTTGTGTTGATATCATTGTTGGAGATCCTAGGACCAACTGTCTTCTGTGTGGATGCAGCAGGGGCTCTCCATCAATGGGCTCTGTCTGCCATCGGCAGTCTCGAGAAAAGGCACGCTGGTGATGCAAACGCCTGGGGTAGGTGGTGTGACGGGTATCGTGATCGTCTGTTTGCGCGTAGATAAACTAGTCCTTAGCTCGCCATAGCTCATTGCATGACTCGTTGTGATCACTACTATCGCACAGGCTTGTGGCCGGAAAATATCGTCAAATTGCAGCTGAGAGAGGAATGGGACTGGACGTTTCGTTGTGTGCTACCTTTGTAATAGGCTTTCAATATGTGAATTAGCCGCTTGTCGCAGGTGATTGCAAGTTCGAGATGCGCCCCGCAGGTTCTGGGGGCTGGTGGCAGCAACATGGAAGTTTAGTTTCCAATGGTGGTATCGCCAGCGAGGGGACATTGCTGGAGCAGCATGGCGAATGGGTCAGCGATGATTTTGCTCCCATTTGCCACTTCGCAGAAGTTGGATTGTTCAAGGAGCAAAGAGTCAAAATCTATGAAGATTTCCTCTCGGATCTGGGCATTTCTTCTTTAATCTGCCGTTGTCGCCATGATCCAAAAGGATTTGAGCTAAGACTTACTTGGTCCGGCGATGATGTGTCTTCTTCTTTTTAAGATGATGTTCAATGTATCGGATAGGTTATAGGTTCGCATCCGTAAATCCGGAGCATGAACCAAAACGTGGTATCCCGCGAGTCTCCGAGTTTAAAAGGATCAGTACACTACTGAGAAAGACCAGCTCAGGCATTGTCAAATGCGACACACAATCATTTGCTACAACGCACCCAGTGAAGTTCTGTGGAAGACGGCGTCTGAGCCAGCCCCATTTCTCTTCTTGGAGGGTAACATTCTGGAGCTAACCGCGGCGAAACGTCTCGATATTGATGCAATGAATGCACGTGTGCATCTTGCCGCACAACAGGGACATTCGCGGATGCCAAGTGTCCTCCGACATCGGTTTGTGCGGGACATGACTTCACATCAATTGTCGCTGCCAAATGAGATCAGTCCTAGGCACCCTCCTGCTACGATTTTGGTTTTTCAGTCACCTCGTAATATAGTGGATATTGTATGTGACCCTGATGATGATAATCGCATCGCAATTGTATCTGCTGATGGAGCCATCGTTGTGGTCGAAAGTCTTTCCGTCACGTGGCGATCAGAATGTAAGATTAATGATGCATTTCGCCTTGTCGAAGCCATCGTTTGGTGTGGGCCGTGCCTTCTATCCTCTGGTAGTGGAGGTGAGCTCCGCTTTTTCAGTCCAGGCCCCCAAAATTCGAAAGAACCCTGTACGTCACTTTCTATCTATGGTCCTGCATCCGTTGGTGCAGATTCATATCTTCAAGGAAAATCATGCGTCCAGAATGTTGCCGTCTGCTCGCGACTTGTGGTCTGTTCTGCAGGAAAAGCTGTTTCGCTGGTACATGTCGAGGTTAGGGGGAGAGAAAACCTTAGACTTGGTAGGCTTTTGACTCTCTTGCCCTTGTCTAGTACTATTGTTGCGCTCTCACTCATCCCAGAACTGCTTGTGGTGGCTACTCTGGGCCGGGGATGTGTCCTTTGGAAAGAGCCAGAATTTCTCGAGGCACCTGCACCACCAGATGTCTTTCTGTCCTGTGGAGGTCCATGCGTTACCACATACGTGCTTGACCAAATGGTTGTCGCCCCATGCAGAGATTCAACAGTCCGGTTTTGGAAGCAAGATTGGGATGCCTGCAAAAATGTAAGTGGCCTTCGTTGTCGAGCCCCTGAATGTTGCATCATGAGGGCCTCCTCAAATCCAGATTCTATCATTCTTGTTTTAGCAGATGGAGATGACGGGTTGCTTCTCTGGCCCCTTAGCTTATCCAATTCCCCTAGTGTAGTTTCAAGGCGGGCCCGGCGGATTCCAAATCAAAACTCTAGTATAAATACCATTAGACTAGCGGCAGTGGCAGCTAATCTATTTGTCATATATAATGACGGCTCTATGAACACTTTCATCCTCCATAATGGTAGTAACGGGCTCAGTGCAACACTTACACATGTTTATGGAACAGACCGCCATTGGCAAAGCACCAATATCATCTACACCATTAACCAGCGATGCCTAGCTGTCTACGCTGCATATGCATCTGGTCCAACTACAAAACTTGCTATCTACAACCCGTTTGAGATCCATGCAGGCAAAACCAATGAATGGTGCAAAAATCATCACAATGACGGGCTGCCAAAAATTCATATTTAACAAGAATCCTCAGAGGCCATTCGCCTAGACATGATGGTTCGGGCGAGGGCCATTTTTCCCAGCAGCACAGAACTATTTCTCGAGCCTTTTAGGCAGCGGGTTAGGGCTAGATAACAAAGGGCGAAAACTGCGACGAGAATGACGCATCTTTGGCGCTGCCTGACAGGCAACTTTGGCAAAAGCTAGGGTAGCTAGGGTGTGCAATTCACACGCGCCGCTTTTTATGCCAAGTGGTCTTCACATACGCCGTTTTTTGGCGAGATCGTCGAGTTAGGACACAACTGAAACCCACTTGCGAACTGAAGTGGGCCAGACGCTCGCGATCTATCGAAGTGTTCACGGGGCACGACGCGCGTGAGATGATTCTGCGGCAAAAACAGCTGCCAGCAGAGTGCACGAGCAAACTTTAGACAGGGTTCCTGCGCGCCGGTATCAGTTAATGCGGGTGCCGCGCCGGCGTTGCCAGTGGACAGTCTGAGGATGCCAGTACGGCTGCATCTAACTTGAAGGAATTAAGTTCGAGCCGCTCTGAGTACTACTAGTATTACTAGTCCTGTAATCCTACTTGGCCACCTGGTTTTAACGCGCTCTCCTAGGGCCTCACCCGCGTCGAAAGGTAATCGTGCCAGTGACCGTCACGGTCTGGGCGGTCTGCTGAGTGCCCAAACCGCAGCTCTGCGCGAGATCTCCACCGCCTGCTGGTGCATCGCGATCTTTGCGCCCAACGATCTATGACACTACGAGGGCTCGAGATGACCGCAAAGTTTGTCGCGCGCGCGCGCGCGGCGTTGCGCCGTCATCGCGCGCATCATCACGCGTAGCTTCTCTCTTGTCATGATGCACCCTCGTGTACGCCACAAACACGTGGACTACAGGACAGGCGAAGTGTCTCTGACAACTTCGAAGAGAGGCGCACGCGAGCTAGTTTACTTCACGCGAGCCTGAGGTCGAGATGGCCGTGCCCCCTTTTCATTTCAGGCCGATTATGTGCGTGTGATGGGGCGCGGTTCGCCTGCTATGTACCTGCTAATATATTGGACATTTAGTAAGAATAAGAATTGGTCATTTTTTTGTGTGCCCCCTCTGGCAAAACCGAAATGAATATAGCTATTTCCTGGACATTTTATAGTAAAAAAGGGGTTCCCGAGCAACCAAGCGGTCTGCGCAGTCCCCACGATCCCTTCGAAGCTCCACGCCAACAGGTTTGGGTCGTGGAGCCCGTTTCGCACTTCGCGTATCGGTGGTCGACGCACCTCGTTTGACGCCCGCGTTTACGGTCAAACTTCATCGCACCCCAAATCCCTTGCGGTGAGCCGTTCGTGGGTTCTGGGTGAAGGTCATTTCGAAAGACGGTCATGGTACGACGTCATGCGGCGACGCACGGCGGAGGGTGCGTGCTGATGGGGCAGTGCCGTGTGGCGCCGCGGGCGCCCGTCTGCTGCTAAAAATGGTCGAGACCCTGGCCGTGGAGCGCTCACAAAATGACGGGGCGGAAGGCAGCCAAAGCGCGCTAATGGTCGATATGGTCGATGGTCCGAGCTGCCAATTCGAACCATCGACCATCGACGAAGCTGCCCGCGCGGCCGAGGGCGTCCCACTCACCTCGACGAGTGCGGCGGGCGAGCACTAGTCCGTCGACGGCTCGAAAATGGGCCTACGGGCGGCTGCCCTGCGCGGCCTTCCGCGCGGTGGCGTTGCGCGCGAGGGCGCCCGTAGGCCGTCGACCTCTTTTTGGTCGCGGAGCTAGCCGTCGTCAGCGAGAACGGGCCATGGTCGCCATGGGAGACTCTTTGCCTTCACGTATGGAGACTCGTTTGGGGGGGTGGCGACCAAACGGCGGGACTCGTGGCTAGTGAATGAACAGCGGGGACGGAGCATAAGCGCATAGATTTCGGATTACAAGGATGCAGGCCGCTTTGTCACTGCTGGAGGCTCAGCATATACAGACCGGGCACGCCATTGTGATCGACGCCTGGTGTCGCCGGTTGGTGACGGCAATACCCCGCATAAGTTACAACGCGCGGGTTGCACTTCTTGAGGCATCCTGGTCGCAATCACATGTGCCCGAGCTTCGGGTTGTATCACTTGCTCTTCTCGAGACGTGGCCAGGACGTATACCCAGTGTTCTGGCCGAGGCTCTCCACAGGTTGTCCGAAGATGCTTTCAAAAAGTTGCCAAAACTTGTGCGTTGGAAGTCTCCATCTGCGTGCATCCTAAATGCCCAATGAAGTCTTTTGAACGTGTAGGTGTTGCGTAACAATCTCTGCGCGTTTTCGTATCATGCTGGCATCCTATGCTGAGCGTTGGTTTTCTAATGTCGCACCTAGTGCAAGCAGAAGCCTAGCAGTGAGTGGTGATTCCCGGCTAATGAAGGGGGGATGCACTGTGCGTCGGGCATTAGATCCATCCCTCTATTTGGTTCTTCACGAGTTGATTGGCCACAGCAAGGGGATTCTTTTTGCAGCCTTCGTGGAAGTAATATGGCGTGGTGTGAGGTACGACTTTTTGAACCATCGAGTCTCGCTCTACCCTATTTTGTTTATTGATATTCTGCTTGGTTTAAAGCCTCAAACTACTGGTGGTGTGAGGCGCATCGCTGCCATTCTGGACAGTGTGGCAATGAACGGCAATTGGGATGACGCATCTTTGACCCGCCTGATATCCAGAATGAAGCATATGATTGATGCGAACAGCTCCGTACCACCTTGCGACATTCGAGAGGTTCTTGAAGAATGTTGGAAACAATTACAGGAAGCAGACTCAACCGACTTATTTGCCTTTCCCGTCACTGACGCTATTGTCGTATTCACTGTCTGCAAGTATATAAACTAAAATTTCTCATTTATAGGCACCTGGCTATTCAAAAAAAATTAAAGAACCTATGGACCTCAGCACCATGCGATCAAAGATCCTGCGTGTTCACGCGCCCTACAGATCAATTGGCGCTTTTGAGTGCGATATCAAACTTATGGTGGAGAACTGTAGGGTTTATAATGGCCCGAACTCAATCTTGGCGCGGAGCCTCGGAGCAGTTTGTATTCTTGATTTTGTTTGTTGAATGGCTTCCATAGGCACGCAAAGCACGTGCGCTGTGGAAGGCCTGGCTTCAAATCAAAGCATCCTTTCAGGATCCTCGTGAAGTTTCCGAGCAGGGTGTCCATGTTCGTACAAATGATTCTCTGACTATGACCAAAACGATTCATCTTGCTCTTGCACTGGTACTTATTGAACCCTGTTCATTTGCTATTGCAAGTGCACAGCTCCGTGAGGAACTAGAGGCATGCATAAAACTCCACATGCTTCCAAATCAGCGGCCTCGACTTCCCAAGCTAAATTACGTTGTTGCTTTTCATTCAATTTCGAGGCATGCGATTGGTCTGAGCACAACCGAAGAGAGCATGATTGACATGCCAAAGCTGCTTGAGTCCCAATGGATACAAAACAGAAAACTGCTTGGCTGAAATACTTGCTCGTTTGCAGTCTTTACAGCCTGTGTGAAACTAAGAAACTGTCGTGGTTTGGCGAGCTAGGAAACACCAGGCGAAACACGCAGTGGCGGAGGACGACGCTTCTGACCAACTATTTGTTGACCAACTATTTGGAACTCTTTCTCGCACCTGAGCTCGAGGTATTCGTGACCTGAGCTAGAGGGTAAGGTTCCAACACCATTCGGGTCACAGTTAGGAGCTTTTAAGGAGTTACTTTCTTCTAGAACTAGAACTTCAGAAAACAGATGTTTTATGGGTTTATTGAGGTAAGGGGAAGGTGCTTGAGCATCGGCCGGGAAGTTGGCGGGGCCCCGGGAACTTGAAGCCTTTTGCCATGGAAGTTTTGGCGGCCCGGGCGCGCGGTTTGAAAGGGCGCAAAACTTGAACATACCCGTACTCTTAATTTCCTCTTTACGTTTAGAATAGAAAGACGTCCCCACCGGTGTTTATTGGCCATGCTTGTGTTGGCCGACGCTGCCGGGAATTTCTTTCGCTGCCGGGAATTCCTTTCGACGCACACATGATTCCCGAGGTGCATAGCACTCCTAACACGTTTTTTTGTCCCGCGCTATGAGTCCATCGAACTCTGTGCCTCCCAACCATCCCACAACTAGCGATGATATCAGACAGCTCTGACCAACATCGAATCCAATGCTTTTTCATTGTTAAAACACCTCCTCTCTAACTTAAAAATGTAGGGCAGCCTGGAGAGTATCTAATTTATTTCCTTCCTGATTAATCATCATGACAACGATGGCCCCTCGTCTTTTTTATCATATCAATCTTCTTGAACAGTTCAGCGGATTATGTGCTTAGATTGGCGCCAAATGATCATTCTTGAGCCATCGGATTGAGCTTGATCATGTCATCAATACGCAAGATGGTGATTGCAGCTTCTGTTGCAAAGCGGAGGCACTTGATCTTAGATATAGCAGGCTCAAGGACACCTGCTGCGAGATTATTGCGAATACTTCCAGTGGTCAAATCTAACCCAGTAAACTTTTGAAGATCATCCTGGAGGTGCTGCTGTGCAGCATTGTGGCTTGCTCGAAGTTTTGCCACGAGCTCAATTGCGTCTTGAGCTGCGTTGACAGAAAGTGTCCGGGGAATAACGAGGAGCGCTTGTGCAAATTCAGCTACCGCCAAATGTTCGCGTGTGCCCAGGGTATGTGCCTGCTTCTCAAGGTAGATTGACAGGGCTGCTTCAACGGCGCCGCCACCAGCTACTACAGCAGCAGACTCAAGAACACGTTTCACAACCATCAATACATCGTGCAGCGCACGGTCTAGCTCGTCGAGGTGAAAGTCATTTGCACCACGAAGGACTATCGTCGTGGCCCTTGAACACGAAGTACCACGGACATAAAGCATTTCGCCATCCCCAACACGTTCCTCCTGCACCAGCTCGGCTGATCCTAGAGACTCCGAGTCAAACGTCTCGTTACCTTCCATATCCGCTAGTGTCACAACAACGCGACCACCAGTTGCACGGGCCAGGCGCGTGAGATCCTCTTTCTTGACTCGCCGGGCTGCCAATGCACCCGCCTCCACGAAGTATTTGAGGCAGGTATCGTCTATTCCCTTGGTTGTGAGGATTACATTTGCTCCAGACTGCAATATCTTCTGTATGCGTTCTTTTGTAATGTCTAGTTCGCGCTGACGAATTCCTTCCACCTCGGCAATGTCATCAACCTGGACAGCAATGCCCATTTGTACTTTGTGGCGCTGGAGTGGGAAGTCAAGCAGTGCAATCTTTGCATTTTTCACCACGGTAGGCATGCCCTGGGCTGCTCGTTGTATATTGATTGCAAACCCATTTACAAGTTCAGACTCTCTTGAAGATTTCCCATGGGCTTTAAGAATATGAATAGCCGAGACAGGGTAGCGAGCCTTGCCATTTGCTGCAAGCCTATTGTGCAAAATGTGTGTGTCCGACTTTTTTTTTTTTTGAATTTAGGCGCGGCTGTGAGCGTTTTGACCGAACGTACAGCATCAACTGCCAATCTAGACCAAAAGAGTTCATCCGCATTGAGAAGCTTGGAGGCCATAGATGTCTTTGCTGCAGAAACTACTGCATCATCGCCAAGTTGGCAAACGGGCACCATGAGACTGGATTTAACAAACCTGACTGCGTCTTTAAGAGCAAGACGAAACCCAGTCATTATTGTCGTTGGATGTATACCACTTTTGACGAGTTCAGTCCCCCGCTTCAGCAGCTCGGCTGCAACAATGACCACCGACGTAGTCCCATCACCAACTTCACTGTCCTGAAGCTCAGCCAACTCCACAAGCACCTTGGCAGCTGGGTGTTCAACCTCCAAACGCTGTAAAATGGTTGCGCCTGAAGAATCGAATTAATCATCGTTCACTGCTTTATCTCTCACCATCATTGGTTATGGTGACATCACCAATGTCATCGACGAGCATCTTGTCCAGTCCAACTGGTCCCAGAGACGACTTGACTATGTTTGATATTGCCATCGTCGCCTGTATTATAGATGCAACTATGATTTGGAAAACGACGCCGGCGACGCACAGTCACATGCTCGGCACGTATGTCGATCCCCGATTTTCGCTCGCCATCTATCCCAGCTAGGGACATCGGTTCGCTGCACGGTCTCAATCGTAGAACGTCTAACCCGGTTGCCAACACAGATACTAGTTGACCTGCGGCTGACCCTCTTCCTCGTGGTCTGATCCGTGCCTGGCGTCGTAACCCGTCCGAAAGGCTGGGCCGTTCGCGCGAAAAAAAAACGCAGTCCCATCGCGACGCGCGCCGTGCCCACCGTACGTAACGGATTCACAGAACCAACAATTACACCACAAAAAAAACAACGCCCCGGAGAGCGTCCAGGCGCCCTCGATGATCCGGCGCGCCGCGTGGCGTGCCGTAGGGCTCACGGAGCTACCGGCGGCGCAACGCAAGAGGGGCCGTTTGCAGGGTCGCGCGGCGCCCTTTCGAGGCCGCACGGCGCCCGAGGCCGGGGAAGTGGTCGCGCCGAGGCTTGACTGTCGAGTATAGACCACGACTCCTCCGCGCCGAGAAATTAGGGTAAACCCGAATTTACGGCGCAAAGGACGCTCCTCACACGACTACCTAGACGTGTTAGCGGCTCGGGAGGCGTGGTCTAAACGCGACAGGCTGGCGAGCTAGAAGCAGTAAGTAATTGTTTTGCATACTTAATTTAAAAATGATCACTCAACAGACAGCGAAGAAAACTTCAGGCTGTCGACTTCCTGATGTTGCAGATGCTGCGATCCAGGAAGCCTTGACAACGTGGGCGCTATTTGTATGCTGAGACCAGTGTGTTATTTGGTAGCTCGTTGGGCTTAGGTTTGGGGGGACAATGACATGTGTAACTGCAGCTGCAAGAACCGGAAGCCTCGTACCCTGTCCATAGCTCAGAAGTACGTCGATGTCAGATCTCACTGTGTCAGGGATGCTACATTCGGCAACAAAAGCAATAACGCTGTCAAAAGCCCTGCTAACGCATGTGTCGTGGGTGGCACGAACCAGCTCGGCGATGTTGTTTTCTATTTCAAGCCCGAGGTCTCGCTTGCGCTTTCCCATCAATTTCACGTCACTAAGTGTGTATTTACGCATATCACGTCGATGGCCATATATAAGACTGTCATCGAGCCATCCCCGGGAGACGCATGGAATGTTCCAGGCAGCAGCAGCGTGATACTTGGCACCTGTTGCTCGACGTGCAACAAGCACATCGGTTGTACCCGCGTTTAGTGTTGGTATGTACGCGCCGCCTGTAGCGACAATTGCTTCACGGAGCACCTCGCGTGAGGCGCTCTCAAAGCCAGAGATGGAAATTCTTAGGCCTGATAAAGCAAGAGTTGGATACTTTCTCTCGTCAAGGCGGGCAATAGTGGTGTGACAGCATCGGACATACTCGGGAGTCACCAGATAGATCTGGCCCCTCAAAGGAGAGTGCATGGTAGCATCGTACTTGGCTCCTTTGACAGTGGCGCAAACTAGGTGAGTCGTCATACGGCTCAGGTTATCGTTCACGGCCGCTCCCATTGCGCGAGCCATTTCGCATATCTCCTCTCGCTCTCCGGGCGGTAGTCCCGTCGTGCAAAGTACGACAGACTTCATCAACCCAGACAATCTTGTCGTCGCGGGCTCCCCGTTAAGGTTCATGCCGCGTTCACCTTTAGATGTCGCGGCATGTGCAGATCAAGCTGCAGGCCTCTAAAAGCTCTCAGGAGCGCGCGAGATATTTTAAATGAACAAGTAAGGGTTTAAAATGAACAAGCAAGTGATCGGTCACAACTCGCCGGGGGATCCGAGGAGGCCTACAGTACCAGGGTGCCAAAATCAATC
>JACLAA010001010.1_pt1 | contig 36835 bp, 25 predicted proteins | sample 8027891 | NCBI WGS metagenome assembly JACLAA01 (sample SAMN15724900, study PRJNA655200) | protist metagenome | isolation source: fluorescence activated cell sorting (FACS) single amplified genomes of... | place: Spain: Blaines Bay Microbial Observatory, Mediterranean Sea | collected 2016-01-19 | reverse complement strand
CTCGACGTCGACGCGACTAAAAAAGGGGCACCTCGCGGAGTTGAATTCCGACCTCGGAGTAACTAGCGATGGTCCCTCTAAGGTACTCACCATAATAACAGCGAAACTAGACGCAGCGGACAGGATGCTCTTGCTTGCTTGTCTACGCATTACGAGCACAGTGGTCCGCCGGTAGCCGGAAAATCCAAGCTGGTTCAACGAAAACGCTTTGCCTGCTCATCACATCGACGTTTGTATATTTTGATGTCAATCGAGTCATCGACGAGGAACCGGTAAAGATGGACAATTTTCCGCTGTCCATAACGACGAACACGCCCTATGGCCTGAGTCTCACACATGACGTAATTCTGTAAGGTCTTGACCTGTGTAAATCAGCTTTCAGAGGGAGAAGAATCAAGATAAAAATGAGACTAGGGGAAGACTGCGCATCTTACGTGAAGTGGGTGCACAAAGATCACATGATTTGCAGCAGTTAGGTTCGCACCAGATGCAGACTCGTTGTGGAGTTCTAGAAGAAGTATGCGCTCATCATTCTTTCCCAACTTCGCTTTTTGAAATTTTGACATTATGGCCGACATTTGATGAGCTGTACCTTTTAGCTTCAGCGCTGGGAAACCCTCCTTGTTGAGGACAGCATGTACTTGGGTCAGGAGATCCTCAAATTGAACAAATATGAGGACCCGCTCATCCTTTGGGAAACCACTCACGAGATCTATGATTTCTGCAAGCTTGGCACCATGATGAGTGACCGCCTTGGCATTTGAGTTGCTTTCATTAAGGCAAAGCGATGCGCATTCCACAACAGAATGAGAGCGCACATTTGCGTGGCATCCAGCTGCTGGACATTCCTCTCGGGCTGCTGCTGCACGCATCTTTGAGGTTTCGCCAACATGACCGCAGCATGAAAAGATGGCTCGATTGGTGAGTGGAATCTGTACGTTAGTCGCCTGATCAGATGATGAAAACGGCTGTGAAGCAACAAACTCTCTTTGAGCTTGCTCGATGGCCCGAAAGAATCGGAGGGAACGTGTCCTGCCCACGTACTCTTTGTTCAAGGCTCGTAGTTCATACACTTGGTTTCGCAGAGCCCAGAAAAGCTCTCTGAGAGTGTCATCCCGTTGTTTTCTCACGGGAGCAGATTCGCCCTCAATAATTGGTTCAGGAAAGACAAGATCTACACAACGGGTTGCCTTGATGATCTCAGGACGGGTCTGTGCGTCTAATCTTCTTCTTACTTCGGGACTACGTACGATACCAGATGCAAATTCATGTGACTCGCCTTTAAGACTATGACTTGCAATGGCTAGGCCTTCGGCAGCCAGCGCAAGCAACTGGGCCGATGCATCACTGTCACCAATTCCCTGATTTAGCTCGTTCCACCACTCGCGCATATGTTGGTGACCCGTAAATTTATCGAATGGTTTGCCAGGTTTATCTTTTTTTTTGGTCCGTCCGCGAGCATTCTTTTCTCCATCAACTTGCCACATGCTGTTCCCGTGCTTTTTGAAAATATTATCACACCCTCGGTCTCCATTGAGAGGCCTGGACATACTCACTGCAGCCCAACGCCGAATCTCCTCCTCAACGCGATGTGCTGCAGCAACCTCCCTGACAATTTGAGTTGCGCAATTCTCCAGCTCCGCAGCGCGCTTAGACACAACGTTAGAACAGGCTGTAACATCGCTGCCGTCGCCACTACTACCATTCATTATCGTATTGGGGGCCGAGGCTGGGCGTGCACATCGTTTCAGGAGCGCCTCCTCAGCATCGGCGCTCCCTTCCAGAGCCTCTGAAAGTCTGGTCTCCCGATCACTCTTATCACGGAATTTCTTCTTACCACGTGCTGCGGCCTTTACCTTCTGCATTTCGAGTGCATGGAGATGATGCTCAAGCTCTAAATACACAGCACGGTCCGGTGCAGGCATAACTACCCGTTGTATTGTTGCTTGAAAGCGAATCTCATCTATTTCAGCTACATTTTGTCTTACAAATCTGTCCAAAAATCTCTGTGCAACATCCTGGCGACGCGCATGCCACGACTGGGACTTCGCTTCCAAGAACTCCTGAAACAGCTCTGACTTGGACAGTTCCTTACGCGAATCAGTTGGACGATCACCTTTTTTGGTGAGTACCACAGGATTGCTCGCCCCAAGATGCACTCCCAAGTATGCTGCTATGCCCTTAACGTCATCAAAGGACTCGAGTGGTGGGGTGCCAGATAGAACCCACGAGCAACGTGCCTTGATGGCTTGTACAGTTGGAACATCACGATGGTCCAAGTATGTATACTCATCCACGACTTTTCGGGCAAAATAAAACATTTCAAGAGGTGGTGCCTTTGGACCAGGGCGCTTAGTGCGTACCGACTCCACCCTCGGTTTGACAAAGGCCTTTTCTTCTTGTTCACTATCATCCGACGAAAAGTATTCCACAACACTGGGCGATGACTTTTTTCTCTGCGCAACCTTGGATTCACGCGCCCCCCGCAGGGGCACCCCGCTTTCGTAGGCTTGCTTCTTACTAGTATTCACAGCTAGTGTCACCCTCAGGGATTTTTTATCAGCCTTTCGCATGGAATCAAGACCTGCTTGGCCAGAAGCTTGAAACGCGGAAACATACTTTTCTATGTTTTGGAGAGCCCGACTATGAACCTCCTCAAAGTACCGCCCACCCTTGCTCGGGAAAGCATGGACCGCGGCAAATTCAGCAAGATGATCAAAATACGCCTTTGATCTGAAAGTCTGAACCGACATGATAATGATTTCCGCATCTAGAACTTTTGGGATTGTAAGCCGCATTAGATCACCGACACTCATAATCGTAAGGCACTTGTAGCGATCACCGAGGAATTTTCTTAGCTCACTTGGCCACTGTGCCATGAGGTGCTTAGGTACGATAACGAAAGTGGCCTTACAGGGAATAGCCTTGCCCAAGAGGTGTGGAGGGAGCTCTGGGGCTTGGTCTCGCCACTGCGCGTCAATCAATGCAAGCGTAATTGCAGTTTTTCCATAGCCAACCGCATCTGCAAGCACACCCCCTCGGACCACAACAGGAATTTGCACACGAGCTTCTGCTCGCCAGCCAAGAACAGAAAGAGCTTCATCTACAACTTCTTCCTCAATAAAGGGCTCACATGTTGCCTCCATGCGCTGCATCCAAGTTAATGACCGAAGTTGTTCAGGCCGCAGTGCCGATGCTGCATTGCCAAAACCAGGAGTCTGGGGAGCCTGTTCGTCAACACGATTGCTACAAAGAGAAAATGAGCGAGCGGGCAGCATTGTCCTGCCAAAATTACTACTAACAATCCGAAAGTCAAGTTGGACCTTCCCTTCGCCGTCAGCTCGTGCCTGAAGGAACCGCGGGAGCGCAGAGAACGCCCGCACAGCAATGGCAACGGGATTAATGGCGATACGTAGAAAGCCGATATCAGCATTCTGCTGTTTTTCACGTTTAGAATCTAGTTCGAAGGCGGCGGGTCGGTTTTTTAGCGCTCGCTCGTACTCACCTGCGAGGTATGGGTCTTCAATGGCGGTGAATTGATTCGATTTCCCCGCTACTTTAACCCAGCTTAGTGTTGGTGCTAGGGGAGCACATGTCGTGCAACATGGCAGTCCGGCCCGGACTTTGGCTGCAAGTCTGGACCCCCCTTGTACTGTCTGCCAGACAGAGAGTGCCACTGGTAATTTCAGTCGAGGTACCAGAAACCCTAAGGCCATCTTTGACGCCGATGCGACAGCACCACAGGCGCCTACTACCCTCAGAGTGAGCGACTTCCACTGTTCAGGATGTACTGTCGATGCCCCCCCCCCAGACAGGCGATACTGACGTCGCACAGAGATCCCCGAGATCGACTGCGATCTCAAGAATGGAACTTGCGTTCCAGGGAGAGGAAACGTTCACGGAAATGGCTGTTTGAACTTGCTCTGTATATGCGGCCGCATTAACCTGGGAAATATCAGCACTAATAGGCACCCAACGCCCCCAAATAGTTGATGTCTTAATCTCTGTAACATTGGCCTTATCTTTAGTACACTCAAGTGGTTGCCAGCCTCTCTGGAGTGAGCACACGAGTGATGACCGTGCTTCGCGCAGAGCAAGACGTCGCCAGTCACGCGCAAAGACGTAGGTATCCAATGCTGCAGGACCAACAGGCTTGGATTCAAGAAAGAGATAAAGTTCTGGTCTGTCGTTTCCCAACCTCTTATGGAGGGAGCCCAAAGGCGCGGCACATTTATGCAGTAGCACATAACCTGCACAACACAGGGTTATTGCCGGTGAGACAAGGCCATCGCTGTGTATTGAATGAAGGGAGAGGGGGGCACTAGTGGTGGGGCAGGTTAAGGGGAAACATAGACGCTGTTGTCGACGTCCAGATACATCTTCATCAAGATACGAGGCACCCTTCAGCACTTTCACATTGATATGTGAATAGCGTTGTTTGCCGATCATATTCTCATCTTCCATTCCAAAGGATGATGCAAACGATTCTACCACAGGCCCATCGTAGCTCAGCTCAAGGTCAATATCATCATCAATTGGCAGCCGCAAACTCCAGTTGGCATCCAAGAGGCTGTCCCCCGTACTCTCAACGAAACCGCGAAGAACTGCGAAACCTTCAAGCCGGTCCCGCAGTGGACCTCGCCCCCGAGGTGGCTCAACAAATGCATGCCATACAATTCCATATACACCTCCTAATGTCAGTTCAAGAACAAGGGCGCTTGACGCATCTGTGTATCGTACTTTCCAACATTCAACACATCGTCTCATCTCAACTAGACGAAAACTTGCTCTGTCAAGATGAGACACAATTTCAACCCATCTCCTCCAGACCTCATCGTCGAGGGCAGTTTGTGCGATAGCACCCATTTCTGACTTGCGTTTCTTGCTTGCAGGCAGATTACGAGAGAGGCCAGCAGTTTCTGGGCGTAATTTGCAGAGAGAAGCTGTCGACAAGCCAGAAAGAGTGACAATTGTTGGGAGTGCCAACCCAAGAGCAACCTCAAATTCCTCAGGAGATACCCGACCCCGACAATCCACTTTGTACTGAGTGTGTTCTGGTTTGCCTGCGCATGCCTCGCAAGCGCTGTGACCACAGGCAGTGCAGTAGAGAACCTTGGACGAAGAATTAGTCCGCTGAGCCTCGCAGACGCACCGCTTGGCGCTCTGGGAAGCGGCGTGAAGGACACGTTCCGCGAATGACCCAGCACCTTGAAAGTACTTGGGAATTGTTGCACCCAATTCCAGCGGCTCCCGAACCAGAACTTGCGATCTTACAACATTTGCATGTCGATCGCTACCTCGCGTGCTATGGTGTTGGACTGGATAATTAGTGTCCAAATGTCTTGCGCAGGCTTTTGAATCAACAATTCCTATGCGCCCAAGGACGCCCATGGGAAGTGAAAGAAGCGCAGCAAGAAGAGCAGATCCAACAACCGTCGTAGACATAGCGTTCCCGGAGAGCGAGGTGAGATTCTCTTCGGTCTCACGAGTGAGCAAGAGGTCATCAATTGGGATACCTTGCAGAGCGAGGGTCTCGACACCGACGACGGGCCGGCCCTGATTAGTGACGTAGGCACACAAGGAAGGCGTGAGACATGGACATATTCCCAGCTTAGCTTTGGTCGGGTCAGATCGATCTACATTTTGAGATAAATCCCACACACTTGTCTTGAAGTTTGCATCTTCGCAGCGCTTGACGAGGCGCATGTAGTCTATATCCATACTGTCGAGAACCCGCTCTGTTTGAGCACCCGCCCAGTCGCGCCAAGCGAAGTCCGGCAGAGATGCAGCATTCACGCCATGCACCCAGTTAGTTAGCGGGCGCTTTTGTCCAAGTTTTTCCTCAATACGAACTCGAGCATGTCGCGCCTCACACTTGTCCCAGGGCGTATCTTCCTTATCTTTCTTTTTGTAGCTGAGGTCTTCCCGCGCTGCCTGAACACGTGGATCGTGGGCGTCAAGCATAAAAGCTTCAAGGCTTGCGGATGCATTGCGTTCCATAGCGCGGAGTTGTCTTTCCCAGCGATGAATTACATCAGGCAATGCCACTTCGTCTGCAATGGCCAGAAGGTAGCCTCGAGTGCGAGTTTGAGGGAGGTAGTAATTCTTGGTATCAAGACGAACTGCTTGAGCACGGTAGTTGATTGCTTCAAAGTTTCGGATCATTCCTTTCCACGGTGCGCCACATACGTTCTCTAGAAGTACTAGAGGCGGCCGTGCTCTTTGCACCCACTCGAACATGCCATAGAACGTCTGACCAGATTCCCCTAACTGCTCTAATGTCTTCTTGCAAGTGTTAAGATTAGAGTAGTCAACACATGACGTGCCGGCAACTAGAATATCCACGTCACCACGTTGACGCGGCACATTTTCAAGTGAACCAAAGGCCGTGTGTGCTTGCCTGCTGCCAAGTTCCCGAACGTCCCGAAATAGAAGAGGCGGTGCGAAATTACGTTCGATATAAGCCTGCTTGAAAGGTTCAACTTCACTTGAAAAGACGTGTGTAACTGCGAGGGGGCTCTCTTTTTGAACTTCACAGGCACGCGATACAAGTTCCAAGGCTAAGAGTGGGGCTTCTGTGCCACTGCACATAGTTGCAACTCGCAACGGTCTTTCCATTTTGCTCGCTAAGTCACTTATCTCGGGGAAGCGCCGGACAATATCTCCAAATATTTCCTCTGGTCGAGATAGCACAGGCAAGGATTCGTCTAGCCAATATCTGGATGCGAATTCTGTTTGATCAAATTCGGCATCCTGGTTACCTACTGCCTTTGAGCTTCGCTTTTTAGAGCGTCGCCTTTGGTCTGCTGTCATGATCCTGTCAAACGCATTCTGCTTGGGTTTCTCACCTTGTTTAGTCTCGCTTGTCTCGTTACATGCTTCATCAGGTCCATCGCGGCACTCTATCGGCGGAATAGGAGACCAACCCGGGATATCCTTAGTCTTGCGTTTCCTGCCATCGTGCTGCTGGAACAAGGTAAAACACTCACGCTCTTCGCGTGTTGCATGCGAAATCCCGAGTTTTGGTGGAGGCTTGGGAATGGGATCCGCTCTCATGCTCAATGTATTCCTACACCGAGCGGAGCTGGCGCGTAATAGCCTACGCGCGCCAACCTTGTAAAAATTTAAACCCGGCCAAGGGCAGTACAAAAACCAAAGACCCCTGGGAACACACTATAGTACTTCCAACAACGAATCAGAGAACTAACAACTATTTCTAATATATAATTAAGGAAGGAATATCCTAAAGGAAAACTTGAACTTGGAGGACTCGGCGGAGCACCAAGCCTCTAGAGGCCTTCTCCCTGCGCGGCTAGGATACCCAGTCGGCGCTTAAAAAGAGACGTCAAGAAACAATAGAGCGAATTCTCAATCTCCTGGGGCGGGTCATCTCCCATTAATAAAGCCAAACAATCCGCCGCGGCGTTCGTTTCTAGTTCAAGTTTCTGGAGGAAGATCGTTTCTAGTTTCTGGAGGAAATCTCCTCTGACGTCGTCCAATTTTTGACACTCAAATATAGTGTGAATAATAATAATAATAATAAGAGCCTGAGGCCCGAGGACAGACATCGATGAGCCACTGCAATTACGGGATCATCTCCCGTCGCAGACGCTCTGAAACATGGGACGCCCTATTTCGCTAGACTACGCGGGTCCGCGTGCCCGCCGGGGGGGTCCTGGGCCGGTGGAATTACACACTGCCATTGCACGGTGACGGTGACCTATTTCCCCCCGGGGTAATTTTCCCGATAATCTCCCCAATAGTAGTAGTCGACACCCCCCCACACCACCACACCCCCAAAAAATGTTTTCAAGTTTATTCTACTAGTAGGCATTTATTGAAAACGGGCCTGCCTGCCCTGTCCTTGGCCTTGGCCACCTAAGACCACCATCATGATTGCGCTGCTCTCGAAAAAAGCTCTTCTCGGACTCTCGAAAAGCTCTTCTCGCGCATCCAGATTTAGGTCGCGGAAAAAGACTCCTGCAGTCCAAGATAGCTGGCATTCTTTTATTTCATTGCAGACGAAGGGAGAAGTCGAGAATGTACATCAGTCCAATGACCATCAGGTATGTATAAGAACTATGCCCTTTTGCAGCAAGTTACTTCAAGCTGGAGCTTGGAGAGAACAAAAGCTGAGTATCGGTTAATTTCGAGGCAATATTGCTTTAGCTGATTGGCAATGAGAAGTGAATCTAGACGAGGTGGGCTCGTAGCATTTTTCCACATGGGCGCATCATCTTCTTCATCATTAATATCAACTCGACGTTGCGAAAGCCAACGCGCATGATCTTTGAAACGCTCAATATTGCGGAGATAGTATTGGAACTTGGCCTGCTCTTCAATCAAGTCGTCAACCCACTGACAACAGTGTTCAAGGTGGCGTTCCAGGGGATTTGTACATTCGGTGTTTTGATCTACAAGATTGAGCCACATTTTGAGCTGTCTGGATTCATTTACGTCGTGAAGCAACGCGGTGATAAGGCTAGAGTTGCGGACTTTAAGTGGAAGCTGCACCAAAATGGAGGAGGGCGACACAAATGAGTTTGACTTCGCCCTGTAAGATGTGATGAATTGCTCAGAAAGCTGGTACGCCTTGACACTCAATTTCCCATTGCATATTGCACTAGGATCGTAAAGCAGAACAACGCAATTATTACATAGGTTATCTTGGTAGCTGAACTGAGTCTCCACTAAAGGTGTCTGGCAGAATGACCCCGCATAAATAGACTTGTACCATCCCACACAGTTGTTATCTACATTCACTTCCCTGAGCATTTTCATCATCTCCATCTGATATTCTTCGCCGTCCACATCCTCTTCTGTGCCTCCGATATCTTCGTAATCATCCTGAGACCTGGGGGCCAGGAATGGAAAGCAGTGCGTCACCTCAAGAATTGAACCCTTGTCGAGCCCCAGTAGCGATCCTGCGACCATCTTGGGCAATGCATCACGACAATGCTTTACCTACGGTTAGACGTCACAATATTTTTGAGTTCCTATCTAACAAGTTTAAGCAGAGCAAGGCCATCTATTTGTACTTCTTCAACTCTGCGCTGAGCGTTTATCTGCGAAAATCGTTTTTTAATCACAGACAATATAATTATTACCATAGAGCGGACGCCCGCGTGAGCCCACGCCATCAAAGCTTGGCGAGCTGTTGTAGCCTAGTGCTTTTGACAGGAGCAAACAGAGATCAACTCGCGTCGCGCACATTTGGCCCAAGGACCAGTCGCCATCCAGCGTTGGGCGTATCTCCTATCGCGACGCGCCCCTCGAACCACCCTTTCACACCGCGGGCGCATGTCTGATTCTCGCGGACTACAAACTTGAAAGCCCCGCCGAGGGCACGAATAGGCACTGTAGCGAAATAAACCGTCCGCGCATGGAATCACGGCGATCCGCGACCTCGGTCGAGGTGGTGTATTGTTTCTCTACTCCTTGATCCGTCGCACGTGTTTTGAGCGGCCGCGTACCCCTTCCCCTGCAGTACAACGTTTTGGGTGGGTGGGTCGGGCGAGCCCTAATGGGGCGACTGCGTGGGTGACCGAAACGAGGCTTTATTTAGGCCGGACTGCGCGACCGCAACGCCGTGGGCAGCCCAAAAGCCTGGCAGGGACGTCGCTACAAGGAATATCTGCGCCCTGCCAATTCGGTGCGCGCGGTGCGCGCACAGACCGAGAGGAGTGGTGCGTGATAATTCGCAGATTCGTGTTCCCGGCCACTTGGCCGCTGGCCGAGTCGTTTGTAGAGTGCCATCGAGAAGTACTCTGCCCTGTCCGAGACCGGACTGGCAGGCAGGGGTTACTTTTTCAATCGCCGCCGCTGCAGCAGACTCGGAACGCGATCTACTAGTCACGGTCACGGTCACGGTCACGGCCTAAAGCGAATTCGGCACAGACTCGAGACCCTCGGGCTCAGGGTCAGGCTTCAGTTTAATCCGCCCTCTCTCCTGCATCATGGCATGTTGGTGGAGAAGAGTCTTAGACTGGGACTCGGATTATGATTACTATTCATACGACACTAGTAATTTTAAATGAGAGGAGAAGATGAATCTAGTCACGGTACAATAGGCGGCGAAAATTTTTCTGATCTTTCACCGTACAAGCCTCCGAATGCTAGTGGCAAACTGCTTTCCTCGGCGCGGGGTCTGAGATTGCTTAATTGACAAACCCACGATTTACGAACTAGGTCAGCACTAGTGCGTATTGACTGCCATCACCCGACGAGACTGGGACATCTAGGCGCATCTTGAGGGCATTCTTGGTATCCAGCTAACTAATACCTCGATGTTCAATCTAGGAAGGAAAAACACCAAGCTCGGGTTTGATAACTTGAACCTAAAATAGTCATGCTTTTTTCTCCACCAGTGTCATCACGAAATATGAAGATATTTGAATTGTTCCAATGAACTTATTGCCCTGTACTCGGCAAGCAATCGCATGATCCGATCAGCCGCTTCAAAGCGTGCTTTCTCTATCTCCACCATTTTAACATGCTTCTGGTAAGAGCTATCTTGGGCATTATCGATGCATAAAAACTCACGTTCAGCTTCATTCTTTAGCTCACGCATGATAATTGACAGGAAATGGGCACAACTCTCACGTTGATGCCTCATGGATTTCCCTTGAAACTTGCTCCAGCTAGCCTGTAGTTTCAAACAGTGTTCTAGCCGAATACTTTCCCTTGCAGCATGAAGGCCAGTTGTTGACCACATTTTATAGGTGGAGGTAATATCAACCCATCCTTTGTGGCTATGAATATTGCGCTTGCCTGCCCTTGGGTCCATGCAATAGTTAAGCAAAATTTCCTTTGCTCGCTGTTCGTCGCATGCGGAAGAGCGATCAAAGCAGTACGCCAGACCGCATTTTGTCACCTTGTCGAGGTTTTTAACGTCACCATCAAGGGCACGTAAAAAACCACGATGCCGATGTGCACGCCGTGCTGATGAAGGTTGCTCAAGCCGCTGCTTGAAGTAAATCCGATCGTCATCACATATTCGTTTTGAATGAAGCCAAGATCCTTTGGTTTTGATAAGTGCAAGAATGGATGAAGCGAATTCAGGGACTACAGTCTTAAGCCTCCTCCTGAGTATCTCAATAGCATTGTGGAGAACTGCGTGCAAGTTTGCTTCTCCCTGAGATCTAGGTGCATGGGGCTCACCCTGGGGGGGGGGCTTTGAAAGAACTACCTATTGTTTCGACGCGTACAGCGCTAGCGCATTGCAATCGAAGCGAATTCACTTTTCCTGAGGGTGCATCTATGTAACCATTGCAGGGAAGACAACTAAACTGGAATACGCCCACTGCTCCACAGTTCTCACAAACCATGCCGGATTGGCCACGCACAGCCCGTAATGTTGGACCTTAAGAAAAGCACTGCTATTTATGCGAAAAAACCAAGGCACTGGCGAGTACATATTTTGTGATTTTGGTCACTCTGTTTGAGTGCGAGGAGCTTCCGCATGTGAGTCGAGATCGGTTTGGACATCCGCTCGCAAAGGTAGTCAGAAATCCATTGTGCGCCCGCCTCTACTCGAAGGAATTCTGCGTATCTACTTTTTGTGACTTTAAGCGTCTTGTTAGCAAAATCAATCGCTTTCATGGCTGCATTGCTGCTGATTTTGGAGACTTCTTCAGCCCTGAGGGCTGCCAATCGATGTATTGCTTTCCTCGCGATAGACTTAAATATCTTGATTCGTACTCTTAACATGGTCTGGCGCGTCAGCATGCCAAAATTAGTTTTGCATATTTCTTCTCGTGCACGGAGGTACCGTTTGGAGCCCCCGGCTAGCCAACGTCTTGCTTGCGCTTGAATACCACTGGCAATGGCAGAACGCTTATCGAGTAATGAAGGCTGCAAATTCGTTGCGTTCATAATCAATCCTGTTGTATTGTTACGTGTACCACGTTATTACCGAATGAAGGGAGACTCCACTGGGCTACTTTCTCGTGGGCTCCCAGCGCATCAGGAATGGATTAAAATTATGTAAAAACAAAGCTGCTCAGACTTCTTCCGAGGGGGGGGGGGCGCCTAGTAAGGTCCGCGCTGAGGAGCCGCGACGACGATATCCGCTGCGCGCCCGGGCCACGCTAAAATCGACCGGAGAGTCGATTCAACAAAATCTTGAGATGCTCCTCGGTCCCGCACCGCGCTGCCTTCCCTGGATATGATCTACAGGGCGAAAAAAACCAACATACACTGTGTTCACATGGAACGCTAGGCATCCCTATATAGATATGGAACGCTAGGAATTTTTCCGTAATTATGGTTCAATTTATATACGTCTCAGGCTCGGCGGGCGATTTTCAAGTTTGCCAGTGGGTTTTGGGGCAGGTTTTTATCTCAGGCTCGGACCATCATGCATCACCGCGTCGCTGCCCGTATGGTACCAAACTTTGCACAGCCCATTATTTTAGCATACGGAACCTGCGCCTCAGCAAAAGTTTCCCGCCATTCGGTCGGCGCGTGGCATTACCGTGACGCTCATTGCGCGCCAAATCAAAATCAACGTCGACTATCATGATTCGCTTGACCCCCCTATGAATTTCGAAGTCCGAGTCTCCACGCAGTATTAAGATTCGCAGGGCAATTCATCTTAATTAGGACTCATGGAGGATGGGTCTATTTCTTATTCGAAAAACTTGAAAATTTACGGCAAGCCTGAGGGGCGGGGGCCGCGGGGCCTAACAGCTGAGTACCGTGCCAGTGTTGAGTACCTGTTCGGTAGTCCCCCCCCCGGCTAGTGCGCTTTTTACGATGATCTCGGGCTCATTGGACCAGCCCAAGTACATTCGCGCCCGGGGGGACTCAGGCTCCGACTCGCCGTCACTCGGGCCCTTGGAACTTGAATGCTAGCGCACTAGACAGCCTGAGACCGGCCCAGCTGCCACGGTAGGTGAAGACTCGAATTTGGAATTCAAGTTTCAATTAGTCACGGTCAAAAAGGCGGCACGACTTGAAGGCGTTGGAATTTGGACGTTGCCGAAGAGAGAAGAGCAATAAGTATCACCGCGCGAGGTTCAAATTAGGCCGGAGGCTTCTCTAATCTCAGGCTGATGAAGTCACGGTAGCCTGGTTTCGGGATTAGGCGATCAAGTAGGCGATCACACCCTGGTTTCGGGAACTTGAACTTGAAGCTCGCATCATCAAATAGTTTAATTAGCTGAGCTCGAGCAGCACGTGTTGCAATGCAAACACACGAATTTCTCAATAAGATTCCCTGTCATGGTCTGGGACCTAGACTCACAAGGTATGAATATTGCGGCTGAAGACTCTGAATCTAACCTTTTTACTCTTCTTATTTCCCTTTTTTACTCTTTTTATTTCTAAGCTGTTGTGTGAATGTCCTTGCTTGCTCGCCACGGGCCTTATATATTAATGTGCCAATCAAGGCCCTCATGAGAAAATGAACGCTGCTCAGAGGATTACTACTCTTTGAATATTCGTAATTGTGCCATGGAGTTTCCCCTTGGCAAAGAAGCGGCGCTGTTGGAGGGTCGAAAGCACTGCGATCTCTTCGCTTTGAAACTTATGATTAGTATTTATCTTTAAAAAATGAGTTTCTAATTCAATTAGTTGGTCGCGTTCAAGGTTTTTTTCGTTCTCTATTTTTTTGGTCTGATTCAGCAGGGAACACATATCCTCATCATATTTGGCAATCTACATTCAAGCATAAGCCTGTAGGTGATAATCGAGCTTACGTGTGCAGCCAGGTCAACTTCCACTCTTTCTTTCTTCTTGCGAAGATTTGCCTGTTGCACACCGATGCGTAAGAAAACATTAGTATCTGCTACCTCAGTGTCTCGATAGGATTGATATTCAGCTTCGATTTGTGACTCGAGTGACCCAATTTTTGCTGCCAGTTGCTCATAGGATCCAGCGTGACGTTCTGTAGACCTGAAGATACTCTTGTAAGTCTCGAGTGAATCACGCTAGTACAGACCTAGTAATTTGATCTTCCGTCCGTGAATTAACCATAGCCATCTTTGTCTCATTGTGTTGTACCATGTCCTGTAACTCGGCACGAATCTTCAATAATGTCTGCTGATGTGCTAAAACCTCTTTGTCCTGCTCTCTCCTCTGTATCTCTAATTTTTGTTGCAAGGCCTATCTCTGAAATGCACGCAGTGAGAGAGGCGGTAACTGGCGCTGACGATAGCACTTTTGCATCTTGCGTTAGAATAAGCTCCTTTTGAGTGAGTTCTTGCCTAAGACCCAACTATACAATGCCTAATGGCCCAACGATCGGTCATTTCACCACATTTGTTTATCTGCTGCGTTTTCTTCCACCTGAGAAGGATACAGCTGAGTCCTGTAACCCCTCGGGCTCCGTACCGTTGTCGAGAGTTGGCGGGATGCTATTTCTGTAAAATTAGCTAGATACCTATTTAATCTTGTTGGATTGATTGCCAAAAACCCTGCTCAGTGCATTTTGACTGTTGAAAACTGAGTAAGGAACAATTTTCTTTCGAGGGCGGAGTCGGCGACCAACGCGAGTTCTCCCTGACTTTGAGATACCGGCATAACTTATGGGTGGTGGTGTTTAGGCGACCCAAAATATTATCAGACCCCGGGTCATCATCAATTGCTTCGCTGTAATGGTCTGATACCGTCAGCCGAAGACTTTCCTCGATTTGCCACAACTGTTTTACCGTGTCCGTCAGTCCGAGGTCGTCAATCTGGCTCAAAAAGGAGGGATCGGGAGCTGCTGGTATGCACGAGAGAAGCGAGAGCTGCTCCAGAGTATCTTCAAGAGCCGCAATCACTCGTTGCGCCTAAAGATAATAGTTGTGAACCTGATCTAGTTATGCAGAGTGACCTCTACGTTTATGAGCTTTTGCATGTACGCAATCAGAAGCCCACGTGCAATTTAGATATATATATATGCACAGACTAGACTCAACATATCTTTTGTCGAGATTCGTGTTATGTCCGCTGAGGGGCCACAGCACCAGGTGGTCTATTTTTAGCTATCGTCGAGGACCACGGTCATAGGTCTCAATCGATGAGATCTTTGACAGCTTTCAGGAAATAGACGTTGATGCATCCGGGAAGGTTAGAGGGCTCGCCCATGATTCTTAGATTACGTGGCAAACAGGTAAGCAAGCGCGAGCTTGAACGTTATTTAGCAGGAGGTGATATCCAACATACGTTCGTTGTTGTTTTCAAAACAGCTGACATTGGTATCACGTGGGTTGATGGAGCCAATGGTAGTGTCCTTTTTAGCGCATTATTTCTTTGCTACTCGCATGAGGGAAAGCGATTTTAGGTTGTGATTGGCACGATCGAACCCGGTTCCCCAGCATTTGATGATGATGATGTTGTTGTTGGTCTTGCACTCGCATCAGTAAATGGAGCACTGCTTCCACCTGGCGGAGCACATACATTGAGGAAGGCATGGCGCGCGCTTCTCCCAGAAGCACATATAACCCTGGAGTTCTCATGCCGGCGAAGTTCTTAGTCTTACGTGACATTGACAACCTTGATAGGTTCTACGAACCATTCATTATTGCACATGATTTTGCTTATACATTTGATCTGGAAATGGACACGTCGCGCAAGAAGCATGCCCATAAAAAATCACCTGCAAGTGGTCCAGAAGCGACACTACATGGACGATGGTCAAGCCTCTGGTCCAAGCTTAATGCATGGATCAACCTATCAAGTCCGCGTTTTGGACAGATATCGGAATCATCTTCACAAAAACGACAGCTTATTGTTGTGACTGTGCGTATCCCGCGTTCTCAGACACCTTTTAGTTTTGCCATCCAAAGTCCAGGCCAAACTGAACATGCGGGCTTATGCTTTTGCGTCAGATGTTGTTGACGCACTTGGAGATGCGCTATTTGTTGCAGCCCCACAGCATTTTAAGCTGGAATCTGCTGTATCGGCCAACAAACTTTTAGGTTGACGCATGGCTTCAATCCTACAAGACGAGTATAATTTGAGTTGCGCAGGTACATTGAGCATCCGGAGCGAACGTTCACCTTTCCGACTTCTGATGATGGATGGCCCCACGCGCACACTCGCAGTCCACATGTAATGAAATGCTTAATTTGAGAGTATAGGTGCAACACATCGCTGCATCGCCATCTTGGCTTTGGCAACACGCCATTCAAAGCTCATAGCTACTCAATAGATAGCAAGGTGAATGAACAAAACTGCAGGGGAATCAATTGCTTGTTAGGCGCGAAGCCTGCTTTCACTCCGGTTGGGCTTTCAGAGTATGGCATCCGTGTCATCTTACCCTTTATTACAAGGCAAAAACAAAAATCTAGGCAGCGACCAGGTGCGCACCTTCACATCAGAGCTACTCCAGGAATTCGACGGAAATGACAATGCGTTAGTGGCCAAGTCAGTCCGTAAGCACAACAAGGCTGATGTAGGTGGATAGAATTTGATGAATTCAGAAGATTGTTTGTAACTCATCTTGGTGACGAGGACGCTCTCAATAAATTACGAGATCGTATAAGGATTCGATTCAGGAGCAAAGCTGAGCTTAGAGCGCTGGCCGAAGAACGTGCAGTGCTGCAGCGTCGAGCAAAACTAAAACTGGAGCTTGAGGCTCGCCGTGAAATCAATCATATCATCAGACGACGCCAAAGGAAGCGTATGAAAGCGTGTTGCTACCGTGACTGTGACGGGAATCTACGCCAGGTCAGATACACATCTAACTCAGCATCTCAGGCGAAGGAAAGTCGTTGCACTGGTGGTAAGGCAGACTCACGACGGATACGTCGCAGAGTATTGCGCACGAGACAAATGACAGATATGACGGTGGAATGCGGAACAAAACACAGTCCAGGCATACTCCAAGGAAAGAACTCAGAAAGTCCCCCAGCCGGCAAGTACTCGGAAAGCCCCCTGTCCGCATTCCTTGAGAGACAGAGCTTACCACATCCCTCGTTTTCTGGGCGAAGATTTGTGCGTCAGTCACTTCAACCAGATATGCGCCTTAATGTAAAACACCCTGTATTCTGTGATCTCATTTGGGCTCCAATATGCACACGAAGTCCTTTAAATGCCACTGAGTTGCACTTTGTGATAGTGAATCTAAAACTACGAAATCAAGTCTATCATCAGAAAGCATGGCGTGCATTCCATTCCCCGCCATTTTATCGAGGCCGAGTTCGTCAGTGCCACCCTGCTTTTGCACATAAGTATGATCGTTCTGAAATTGTTCATCCGGCGATTTGGGGTAGTTTTGTGGCACAAAAAAGTGTCTTTAATGATTCTATGATGACTTGCCCAGCATATATTGGGTATGTTCTAAACTCACAGGAACAACTGCGAGTTTTGAATAAATCCCAATCATCAATCCGATTTCAACATCAAGTTGATAAGGTTGAATCCCCTTGTCAAATTTGCCTCAGTGGTCAGCATGGCTGTCCATTTTGTTTCGAGCTTCCGGAGGGATTGAAGCTCAACGACTACTCTTATACGCCAGGCGATGCCACGCACAAATGCGCTGAGCATGCTCTACGAATGATGCATACCGACCTTACCACCCGAGCGGCCTTGGACCATGATAGACGCATTCGACATGATAGTGCAGAGGTTCTCATCAAATCAGTACCTTGTGGCGCAATAATTAAATTTGCCATTCTCTGCGACTACACCGTAGCGCACCTGCATCATTTATTTCGTTCTGCCTCAGTACATGGCATAGATGAACTTACATTCTTTTACATCCCAACTGAAAATGGACTTATCGAAATGGACATCAAGGGGCCAACAACTACCTCTATTGACCAAGGATTTAATTTTCCAGATCATGGTGCTATCCCTGTCTTTCGCTATGGGCTAAACAAAGCAGGTGCTTGCACAATTATTTTCCATGGTTGCTGTGTGTCAACGTCCGCTGCAGTTGGTGTATTTATTCGCACTAATATGCTTCTGAAAAATTTTCCTTCGGCATCCATTTTTTTACCACATCTTGATGCGATCACAGCTTCGTTATCCAGAGACTCTGTTCAAACCGGACTCCAGGAGACTTTTCTCGTAGCATAAATCAATTTGCAATCGGGACGCCATAGGATAGTGGAGACTAAGTTGGAGACTAGACTTATACTACTTTATTTATTTATTTATTTATTTACTGCAAGCTAGGTTGGCATTTACCTGAGGGGTTATTTACCCCTGGCGCCGCCCGGGGTTAATAACCCGGGTAATTACCGGTTAGTACGGGTTATTTACCTCAAGATCTTATAGAGGGGTAGGGGAGGGGGCCTCACGGGCCACTGGCGCGGGCCTGGGCCGCGCCGGGCCACATGACTCGGTACTTGCCTTGGCGCACCTGTACGTATCCAAAAGCTCAACGGGCTGCTTGCGCCCATCCGCTCGTCCGGAGGGGTCTTTCGCTAATCGCACTAAACGGGTTTAGTCGAAAACCCGTCAGGTTATTTACCGGATTATTTACCCCAGATCCCCTCCGAGGAGTGTTGATGGGTAAATTACCGGTTATTAACCGGTTAATGCCAACCTAGACTACAAGTAGTAGACTAGTTAGACTCAGGTAGTATGCACCAAGCGGCGCATCGCGCGTTAAGCCCGCATCGCCGCTGCCCCGGTCACGACCGAGTGAAGCTCTGGTCAACTTCGTGTACCAGATTCGATGGTCTCCCGTTTTTCGGCGACAGGGTTATCTCCATAAATTTTGGGGCTGTGGGCGCGTGCAAACCTCTGGCACGGATGGCTGCAGATGTTCTACGATATCCGACGCTGCTAAGCCCCACAGCAACCGAATCGGGGCGAGAGCGGCTGTCGAATGATACAGGCCCAACCGACTTCTTTCCTGGTGCCAGTGGCTTCGTGGTGATTAAGATCACTCAGGGTCTGGCCTCTTCCCTCAATCATCCGAGTCACCCGCTGGTGCCAAGGACTTCTGCTCTGTTCAAGGTGCGCCTCTAACTTGACTCGGAAGTTGCGCCAAAGTTCTACCCGGGGCCGGGACGGGGTAGTATTTAGGCGGGTCACCGTGACCACACTAATATTATACTTAGTTGCGCTCTATGCATGCTGCTGCTGGGCAATGTAAACCCCTGCCTGCGCTTCCGCACACTTGAGATACCGACCTATACTACTTTATTGTTCCTGAATTGTGGAAACAAGTGGTTGGAAATGGGGCCTTTGGGTGGCAAGTTGATGAAGATGGAATGAAGCAAACTCTTTAACGTCATGGATGTCTGAAAAGGCATCCTCGACCTTCTTTGAGCCAAAGTGCAGCTTGGAAAAAGTAGCATCGTAGCTGGCCATGGGGCCATCTGGAATCTCTTTTGCACACTCAAAGCTTTCATTCGGGGTGTAGGACTGCCCACGAATCTGACGGAGAAGCTTTACGAGTATGGCACCTAGGGCTCTCCAGGAAGCGGGGTCGCCCTGATTAACAAGAACGTCAGGTGCCTCACAAAGAATTCGTGTGGCTCCAATAACAATAGCTTTGGCATCGAACGGATTTGCAATATCTGACTGTGCAATTTTAGGTGCGAAGACATGTAAGATAAGATTAGCGAGAAGGCCGGTTTGCTGATTTTCTATACTATTTGCGAGGCTTTTCCCGCCGTGCTTACCAGCAAGAAGGCCAAGAAAAGACAATGTTTTGTGACATAAATCACAGCGATCTCTATCTTGCTGAAGACGGGTCAGAAGCAACTGCAGAATGGTCATGATATAACGATCAACGACGATTGAATCAACATGCAGAATGATTGATTTCAAGAGATCAAACGCGTGAGCCTCAGATAACTTCGAGGCAAGGAGCTTTTGAAAGACGCCAAGTATAGGCTCGAGCTGATTACTCGCAACAAGTTGATCAGCACCAACCGCAAGATAGGCCTCTAGAAGAGCAGATAGTGCTGGCACATTGCCACAGCGCTCCCATAGAGCCGGATGCAGAAGTGCAGGTAGCAGGGAAGCATAGGCATCTGAAAGTGCATGCTTATACCGGAGAATGAGGGCAAGAATCTGAAAAACGTAAGGAGCAAACTCGACAATGTCCATCTGGAGAATTACTTGGAATTGAGGGAAAAATGTCTGCTCAAATTGATTCGTCAAGGTACCACTGCTGTCGGCCTTGCAGGCAACCCGCACTAGAATAGCAAGAGATTCAAAGAGATAGTGAATAAATCTTGGATTGCCAGGGTTAACGCATGCTCGCGTGAGGGAATTGCAGAGTTTTTCTGTGATACTCTTGACTATGGGAATCACACTTTCTTGGCTGGCTACTAGGAGGCGCATTACTGCTTTCATGGCATATTCATTCTCCCATGGCATGCTATCTGAATACGAAGGACTTCCAGTAAGCGCAACTTCAGGGACTACCAAGAGGGCCTCGAAAAGTTGTGTGAGCATTGGCTCGATTTGATTCTTGGCAATTTTGCCAGGGGCTGCTAAAATCCTTTCAATGCAGGCAGCAGCATAGCTTCGAATGACAACTTCAGTATTACAAAGACGCCAACCAAGCAGCGGAAGAAGCTTAACAAGTTCTTCGGGTGGAATATGATTTCGAAAAGTACAAACAAATTTGATTGCGTCAGCAAGAATGATTGGGTGGGAGCTAGCTTGAGCTGCAATTTCCCCGACAATGTGCAACGAATACATTTCCATGAAGTTTATTTGGTCTGGGAATTTGTCCGAACCGCGCGCTGGGGACTCGGCACGACCTGTTAGAGAAATAACGAGATGAAGTGCGGTGTCCTTGCTACGCCAATGTTCAGATGGTGATTCGGCATACTTCTGGAGCATAGCAGCAATGTAATCAACACAGACACGCGTGGTTGTAGCATTGTGATGCTTACATAAGGCAGCAATTAAATCGCAAGCACCTCGCCGCCGCGTTTCGGCGTCTGCACTTTCGAAGTCTCGAGAGATATATTCAAGGGGGCTATCCTCAAAAAGTTCAATATCTGAGTCCTGAATACTCATGTTGGGGAGTACAATAGCTTCAATTACCTGGCTTAGTGCGTTTCCTTCCATGAACACGGTCGTATGCATCTGCTTACTAGCGACTTCTGCAAGAAAACGAATAGATGCTGCTGCAAGGCGGTCATGCTTAGGTAACAAACCCAACTTGATAAGGTGTTGCCAGGTCGCAGAAACAAAGCGTGGGAGAAAAGGGGTAAACTCCTCTTCATACTTCTGGGCATAAAGTGATATATTGTCCATAATTGCAGATTGAAGGCGCACTATGCACTCATCATCGCCTTCATTCTGTGGCGCTTTGCTTTTGTAGCCAAGATATTTCTCAAACTGGCCCATCCATTCTGCCATGTGATCTTCAAAGAACTCTGGCAAATCCTGCCAGTTCAGACTGTAGAAGATGCGGCAAGCAAGCCTGAGTGATTCTAAGACCTCCTTGCAGCACTTCTGATCGTCATCCGCTACATCTAACGCCTGCCCAAGTCGCATGAGGAGAGCTGTCAGTGGAGCCGCCAGAATTCCTAGGACAGACTTAAGCTCACTGTATAGCGCATCAGATTTATACGTAAACCGAAATCGCTTGAGAATGGAGTTCGCTGCTAAGAGCATCCCAGAGGTTGTCTCTCTGTCACCTCCCTCCAAGTTTTTGACAATTTCTGGCAATAAACTTTCCCATTTTCCTGGGAAATCGGATGCGGCCATCAGAGACAGGGCTTGAGATAGTTGCTGGCGTATATCTTCAAAGGAACCACATTCGCACAATAGTTTTACTATGTGCGCTTTGATCGCATTTCGGTCACCGTCAGCCATCAAAATCTCGTTTGCTCTCTTTGGATCCGCCTCCCAACTTTTTTCAATCAAATTTTTGAAGTAAATTGCTGCCTACATGCAGAGGCTCTCTTACGACAAGAATTAGATACAAGCCAGGGGCGCACGCTGGACTATGCCGATGATCTAATCACAGCCGACTGCTCATTCGCGCTCACGCTGCAATGCTCCTGCACCTACCGCTAGATTTGTGTTTCAAGGTGTCCCAGACCGACGCGGCTAGCACCAGCTGAAGTAGTAAAAGCGGAAATCCAACTGTCTGTCTGCAATTATTCAAGTACGTCTCGGCGTCGCAACGCTGCGTCAAGTCTGGCGAAACCGTCGCACAGAGTGCTCTACATACTTCATCAACATGCATGGCAGGAAAGGATGGTGGCGAGTAATAGCATACCTACTCCTACAGCTGGTAGGGTCTAGTAGCATAGTGGAATAGTGGAATAGCAACAGACTAGTAGTTGGGATTTTATTCTTTTGCTCTGTTGTCGCCCAAAGGGCGAAACCAAAAAGGGAGGCCGAAGAGCCCAGCAACCAAAAAGGGAGGGCCGGGAGGGAGGCCCAGGGTGCCAGTCACGGTCACGGTGGGCCCGTGAGGTGAAACGTCCCCTAGATATATATCTTCAACGCCATAGCGCCCTATTGCCGGAACTATGGCTACATTAATCTCGCCTATCAGCACGCTATACCAGCCGGCGCGTGCCCGGAGCCGGTATTTCCCTCAGGCTATGATACTAGTAGCCTGAGTATCCCGTATCTTCTTGCTCATCCAAGTGGATCAAGCCCGGCGCTAAGTAGCCGCCGCAAAAACACCGGGGTGAACCTAAAGTAAGTTCAACTTGAAGTTAATCATGATGTCACGGTGGGGACCGCAAACCACAGCCAAATTAGGATACTTCCTTCTCCCTCTTAATCTCCTTTATTCCCGGGCCAATTCACTTAGACCCCCCCCCTTACCTAACGTGCCTATGGAGAAAAGGCCGAATATACGAGATATTCCCGCACGATGCGAGGATAGCCGCGCAATTGAGCCGTATCGTATACTTGAAGCAGGTGCATCACTTGGGCTGCCCGAGCGCCCGGAAATGCGGGATACTCTGCTTTTCAGCATAAAAAAAGACGCACGTAGCGCCAAGATCCAGCTACAGTCGAATCCCCACCTTCGTACGCACAAAATCTCGCCGGGCGTGCGCAGAAGCTGCCCTCCGCGCGGCTGCTATCCTGGTACGACCGGGCGAAGCTACTGTCATCTTGGCTTATCGTAGTGGCCGTCTTAGCATCGCGAGAGACCGATTCGAGGTTCTCGGCGTACGCGGCGACATAAATAAATCGACGACTTTCGGGACTGAGGACAAGTGCAACCCTTTAGAAGTCACAATCGGAGCTGCGCTACGATACCAAACCCTGCGGAGCCTCACGGCAACCGAAATCGGGGCGGGGACAGCGACTTAGGCATGTTACGTAAGGGGGGGGGGTCGTTGTGTTCTGTCTTATCAGAGTTGAGGGGGTTCCCACACTCTCACGTTTCAGTGAGAGTCCTTCCTGTTGGTATCTCCGTGTCACATTGACACCCGAGAGACCTAGCTACAACAGCTGCATTGTGCACTGCCACTTGCTGCACCCAGCTCATTAGATTCAAGCACATACCAAAGCTAATATCGCTGAAGGTTCAGTGGCCGGTCACAATCTCGAGGGGAGCCTAGAGGCCAGTAGCACAGTACCATTCGGGTCACGGTGCGAATAATGCAAGACCAAAGGAGTACGCACCTTTGGGAGTACGGCGGCTGAGATAGTCTGCCGCGGAGCTACCTTAAAATACACTAAGTAGTTTTGGTTTAACTGTGTTTATTACGCGTTGCGTGTTGAAGGGTGATGTAAGTGTATAGGAAGGGTATAGGATAGGGGGGGGTATTTCGCCCTATTTATCGCACACGGTAACTGTTCAAGTTCTGGCCCGGGCTCAAGCTGGCTCCTCACTGGCAGCCTGAGGCTCAGGCTAACCGTGACCGTGACCGTGACCTTCTAGCTCTTCCAAAGTGGCCGGCCTTCAAGTCAAGCCAGGCCACGTCTTATGTATGGGCTACAACTGAGCAAAGAACAAAGATCCCCCAATTAATTACTCTGCTGTCATTGTACTGGTTTCTGGTAACCCCTCACTACTTACCGCAGTATGCCCTTACTTACGCGTGTATCTTACACGTCTGCGCGGCACAACGCGTACGGTGTTTGCGGAGGCAAAAGAATGCAGCTGATTGTTCAGCTTGGTGAGCAGGTTAGATAACCTAATTTCGATAGTCCTCTCAGAGTAATGTCGCTTAGGACCTTGTTGTGCGGACGGGGGCAAATGCTACGTTGGGCAATTTACTTGACATGGTGGCTTCACGGATCAACACATTCGACTACATACTCAAATCATCTCGAAAGATGTTGGGAGGTCCAAGGCGACTCAATCTAGAGGAGCTGCTGTCCGACGGCTCGGTTCTATTATTGCTGCCGCGAATGCTTGGAGGAGCACTGTTGGGTAAGTCCCTCAAGGGCCGGACCCCGGGACTTGACCTTGAGGAAAAGTTCATGCGGCAGCGTGAGTATGACGCGCAGAACCAAAAATATCAGGTAGCTCGAAATGAGTTGAATCGGCGAATGGAGCAAGAGAGAGCGAACGCACAAATAAATCAGCTTAAAATCCAGAATCAGTGGCGCAAGATCATGCGTCTGGCGAAGGTGGAGTCGCTTCGCAAAGGCATTGAAATTCTCTCGCAAAACCACGAACGTGACGTTGATCGAAAGGACGCAATCATTCAGATGCTGGACCGGGACCTGGAAGAAGCTGAAGGGCAGTTTCACATGTCGCTGCGATCTCATGTCCAGAACGTAGACCATCTTATTGACTTGCAGGATACTCGACTACTGAAGTCGGAACAGGAATTCGAACACGAGCTTTGTACCTTAGAAGTGGAGTTCCAAGCAGAAAAGGGGGCCATTGTGAAGCAACATGTGGTAAATGAAAGAGAATTACATGACGTCATTGCTGCTATTGATAGAGAGGAACAAGAGCACGGTGCAGATACAAAGCAAGAGCACGACCAATTGGGCGAGGAGATACGAAATAGGAACCTGGAGGAGATAAACATGCTCCGTATTGGCCTTGATTCAGAGATCGAGGATCTTGAACAACATTTTGAAACTGCTCATCTTAATTATCTCCAAACCACAGATCAACGAACTCATGACTTCAAGTACTATACAAAGAAGGACCAGGAGCTATCAAAAGAGATTGAAATCAAGATAAGGAAGATTGAACGTCTACAGGCAAATCTACATCACTGGCGCACCAAGCTCACGCAGAACACAAGAGAGAGTGCACAACGGAATGAGGTTCTCTTGCTCGAAAAAAATAAAGTTTTGTACTATTTTCAACAGCTTAAGGTGCGAATGAACATGTTCCGTCGAGTCCAGATTTGCCGGCTTGCTGAATTGACCCAAGATGCACATACATGCAAGCAGAAGATATCTAAACGAGTCGTTCTTGCAGAGAGAATTATTGTACTGGCAGAAATGGCCCGTAGGATGGAGACAGAGCAAGAAAAAATCGTCCCTTTCCAAAACACCATAGATCCAAGCAACCCAACAGCTGCCATATCGAGTGCAAGACGTGCTACTGATACCTCTGGTCTGCTAGACCATGCATATTTTGAGAGTGGCGGTAAGGCTGAAGTGCATCACAACGCACTGGCTTTACAGACATCGACGTGGATGCATGATGGAGGCCCTGTACCAAAATGGAGTCACCTAGACCAATTTCTCCAGAAATACAACAAGGTGCTACTTGACAAACTGGCAATCGAGAGCGAGCGGAAGGGTCTCGAGCAGGAAAACACAGAACTTCAGGCTATTCTTAAGCAGTATTTCGACGGTGTGTCGGTCAACGATAGCGTGATGCAAGCTTCTAACCCACTCTTAATAGTCAATGGAAAAGTAAAAGCACCACCACAAACCACCCTAATGGACCGCATGGAGCAATCAACTGTCGTCGATGCAAACCACATGGTCACAACTTCCAGGGTTGGCACGAGCTTCTTTTAACTCACCTTCTGATGGAGATACTTACCGCGACTATCACTTTACCTTACCTGGGCAATATACTACTTCGCTTTTGCGGGCCCCAGGTATTGTGGGCACCCAAAATGATATGTCACTCCGAATTAGTAGTAGTACTAAATACCTAGTCTTGCGTTATAGCCACCTCGCGCCGTGTGCCGGGGATCCCTAGATCGACGTCGTCAAAATAATAACTTGAAATAGACAAACTTGAATAACTCAAGGAGGAATATCCGAGTCCCATAGCGGGCATACACCGTGACCAAGCCTAGTAGTTGATTCTACGCCGAATCTACGGTATTGTGCTTACTATCCTACTCACTGTAGCCGCAGGCCTGAGACTGATGGGCGGCCCTTCCGGCCCCTCGCTCTTCAGGGGCCCATGTTCCGGCAGAATGTCAGGCATCCCCCAGGCGTAAATTATTAATTGGGTAGGCACTACAGTGAAAATGCCACTCGCTGATTTCCGGCCGCCGCGGTTCCTCAAGCTATTAGTAGCTGCCCGCTTCCTCCCCGCTTCCCTGGTTCTAGGTTCCCGCTAACAGGGCCTGTAAATTGCCCGTTATTAACCTATTATTATCCCTTGGAGGGGAAGCTAGGTTAATAGCCCGGGGGCGCGGAGCGAAAGCCGCCAAGCGGCGTGAGGTGGAGCTCTGCCTCCTCCGTCCTCGATTTCTAATTATATATTATTCATTTATTTACCACCCGGTACTTTAATCACTAAACGGGGTCGAGCGGAGGCGCGCAAGTAGCCCCTCGAGCCTTGGCATACGTGCCGTGCAGGTACGCCAAGGCAAGCACCAAGGCATGGCGCCGCCGACGGCGCGGCGTGGCCCAGGCCCCTCTATAACTGGAGCTCCTGACGGCACTGACGGGTATTTACCTGGGTTAATGACCCCGGGCCGCGCCAGGGGTTAATAACCCATCGGATAAGTGGCCCTGGTTCACTGTGACAAAAACCTCAGGAGGCCCGGCCTCAGGCTGTATTTGCAGTCGTGAGCTATCATTCGCCAGATCGGCAGGGCCTACTGTCTATATATATCGCGCCAAAGTGCCGCGTGCGCCGCAACGAAGCCCTACCACTTCAAGTTGACCTAGGGGGTGAGAGAGGGGTCACGGTCACGGTGCCGCTGCTTGGTTCAAGTTCGACTCGGAGAGCTTCCACTGCAAAAAAGGCTCCTCGCGCGATATATCACAAATCCGAGACGCGCGCGAAGTAACGTACACATTTACATTTCTAGTGTGTTTCGTTTCCTAGCGTCGTGATGCCTGGACTTACACCCCCGACCGGGGATCGTTGCCGTCTTGAAGAGTTCACGCGATGCTCGGACAGTCTCCTTTGGAAGCTGATGATGTCATTCTATGACCGGAATGGCGTCGAATCATGGAGTCAGGGAATTGTGCCTCATTTCATTACCTGCAATGCGTTCATTGGACGTTTGGAACGGCGATAATGCGAAAATTTTATTTCAACTTGCTAAATTAGGCGCATATGCAAAAGTACTCCTTGGGTTTCTTCATGATTGCACATGTGCAAACAGCAAAATTCCACTAAATAAAACAGAACCGCTCTACATAATTGAGCTGGGGGCGGGTTCCGGCAAATTCTCTTTTTTTATACTCCAGGTAAGTATTCACAGTGACCATTCTTCATTGTGTGGGCATGAATAGGCAATCAAAGAACTTCCGGAGGTGTTTGAGTTTCCTGCAGAGAAAGTCGTGTATGTTATGACTGATTTCACGTGGAACAATTTGAAATTTTGGAATGACCATGAAAGCTTCCGTCCATATTTAGATTGTGGTCAGCTTGACATCGCTATATTTGATGCAGTACATGATGAAACCATCAGGTTTATTGTATGGTCTTCTGCACCATCATCTCGCGCTTCTTTAGGCTCCACCATTCAAATGTGGTAATTGGTCGTAGCACGCTAAAGAATCCTATTTGTGTTATTGCAAATTATCTTTTTGACACCCTTTGTCATGACATTTTTCAAGCAAGTGCCTATATTATCTCATTATTTACAAACCACTATGCCTGGAAACATAGATTGAAGCTGGTCAACTTAAAGAAGGGCTGATATCTGTCGGGTCGCGCAATCTATTCGAAACAGATCCATTGGACCCTGAAATAATCAAGCGATTTGACAATCACTTTACGTACCGGGTTATCAATGAAAATTACTACGCGGAGAGTGAACCAGAGGATTCTTGTCATTTACGACGGATTTTGCGGTAATAGTAAAGCCAAATCGGTATGCGTGCATCTTGGATGTTTTAGGTGGTATAGAGATTTCTTTGGAGATGCTTCAGATGAAGCATCGATACTCCTGCCCATAGGCGCCTTGAGAGCCCTTAGGCGACTGACCTCCTTCTCTTGTGAGCAATTCTGGTGTATGGCGTAAGTTACCTCGCAGGTGGTCGTGCCCTTGTCCTTTCCGGAGACAAAGGAAATAATAATCACGAACAGCATGCGCAGCGCGCAAACTGTATTGTTTTTTATCTTGTTCTTTATTAGGTTTCGAGGGCTAAACGACCCTCACGTGGCTGTGCATGGATCATTTTCGGTGATGGTCAACTATCATGCGATCGGACTATATTGCACAAGCCGTTCAGGCTTTGTTCTGCACGATCCTCAGGAGGAAGCGTCACTGAAAGTCTCTGTTTTAGTATTTACAAACCAAGAAGACGCCGTGCTGGCTACATTCCAGCCATCAACCATGGGTCATCAAAGCTCGCCATTCCATGATTTAGGGCGTGTTCAAATCCATAATTGGGTTGGGAGTGATGTGGAGCGCCTTTCAGCCGTACAGTAGCAAGCCAAAGTCAGGTAAATTCTTACTTCACAATTATAGGCGCGCTCACTCGCATTTCCTAATCTTTGTCTAGCTTTCTCTGATTCTATTACTTCATTTGGTCCTAACGACTTTTTTGTTGTTCAAAAGAGCATGAAGGACGACACTGAGCGTCCCACACTGAAGGCAATTGTTGCTTTGCTTAAGTATGCTTGGACTGTTCCAAAAAATACTCAGCTACCTTTTCATAGGCTCAGCAATTGGGATCCGGACGTGTTTTACAAATTTCGTGATCCGATACTACAACAGGTCTCCGCTTGTACAATTAAATTGCGAAATGATCTTTGCCGTAATTTACCTCAATTGTGGCGTCAGCATTTCATGTTGGATAAAAACAAAGACGTGGCTTTTGAGGCATAGAGCCGGACGTTGGCTGTGTTCAGTTGCCCTTCCATAGGTTGGTCGTTTGTATTATGGATTGAGGATGTACCAAAAGGCGATTCGATTTTATCAAACCTCAATTGAATGCAGTGGCGAGCATCACGTAACCTTTCATAATATGGGACTTTGTTATTACTCCTTGTCACAATATCAACTAGCATTCCATCATTTTGGCAAGGCTCTACTACTGAAGAATGATTACACAAAAGCTCGTGCTTGGCAAGACAAGCTGCACCGTGAAAAGCCGTATCAATTTGAGGATTTGAAATGATGAGGACGGTGTGGAATCCGCATGCTCGCAAAGGCATCGGATGGCCATAGAAGACCAACAAATCCCTGGCGCACGGCGGCTTATCACGCACCTGCACGGGTGCGAACTCTGCATGTCCGTAGAGGCGCCTTTGCCGACTCGGTCGGTCACCGTGTGAAACGCGGCGCATGTCACGGAATCTCGGCGTGAGCTGCTGAAATGCGAACGCTGTGACCGCACCGCTGCTGCCCTGGTACGTCCAAGTGTGCTGCCCTGGTACGTCCATAGTGACCATCTTAGCGTCGCGAGAGGCCGACTCGGAAGCCTGAGTTCTCGGCGTTTCTCGGCGATGGGTTTATCTCGATGAGTCTGGGGCATGTCTCCCCATATGATTGGTGAGCACGGACGACAGCAAGATTCATACATCTCGCTCTGCACCCCCATCATGGAACCGTAGATCCTCGACAGCGTCCCGCCCAGGCCGCCCGGGCTGGCGATGGGTCCTCGCGACTCGGAGCTACGGCCGGAGAGAATAAGGTACGGTGGAAGAAAGCAAGGGACCCGGGAGGAGAGAAACCACCCCCACTCCCAAACACTGCACCAAGCACAAAAAAAAAAAGTATCTGAGGAGCTTGTTCCCTTAATTTGTTATTACTCTTATTATTATTACAAGTAGGCCCTTCTTCTTCAAGTTAGAAGTATTAAACTTGAACCACCCGCCGGCGGGCGGGCCTACTAAAGGGGCCGGACGCCACCATAGGGATTCGCTCCACCGAGCGCCCGAACGTCGCGCATTGGTCGGGGGGACTCGTAGGGCCCTCTTAAGGGCCGGCTGAGGTCAGGGGGGTGTATGGGGATCGGGACTAGGGCGCAGCGGCGCGCTGAAAACGGCAAAAACCCGTGAATCTCGATTAAACGCGATTTTGTTTTGGCCTCGTGCGCAGCCTAAACGCACCCATAGGCAGCCCCAAGCTATTTCTGACCGCTCAAGGGATCGGCCGAGGCGGTGCGCCAAGAAAAAGCGCGGCAGCACAACATTTCGCGATGCGCCAAATCGCTCTCCCACCACATGATGTGCGATACGCGACGTGGGCACGCCACTGCACAAAAAGCGGTGCGGACAGTACGGTGGGTATGCCCCGAGCCCCGCGGACAACTTCAGGCGCTCGAAAAGCTGGAAATCATTGCACCGCGGCGGCCGCGTCGAGGTCGACGCGGGACGAATAGAGAGCTTCGAGGGCGCTCCTGCGAGAAACCACGGGCCCGAGGACCAGCGCAGGGTTATGGTCGATGCGGGCGACGACGATGCGGACGACGACGACGTCGATTTGGAACTTTGAGTCTCCGCCGTCCGGCCCGAGGCCTGCCCGCGGCCGGCGCACCCCAAACCCCCCTACCGTTTGCAGCCCCTCTTTTGCGTGAATATTAGTCATTACCTTAAGTATGTTCGTAGCAAGTTTCGGGGTTCATGCTATTCAGGGAGAAAAGCTACGGTAATTTCTCACTTTGGCGTCCGGCCCCGTGCCTACTAGTACTGGTACTAGTAAGAATCCGAAAGCTTTCAGCCTGAGCACGCCCACCTACCCATGGCCCACGATAGTCTACCTTACGATAGTAGCGCCAGCACTAGTAGTAGTCAGCTGCTGCTGTGCTGCAAGTCTTCCGGACCCGTCCCCGGCGCCGCGCCCGACTCAGCATAGAACGCGCCGAACTCGTACTCCCCCTCAGCATACGGCCGGCCGGCAAAAGCGCACCCAACAGCGCGTCATAACCGTGGCAACCCCCGCCGCGAAACCGCGACGGACCGAGAAACGGAGCATCTAGTACTATTTGCAGTATATCACTATTTGCTTCTGCGCCTCATCCCTAATTGCCCCAAAAGGGGGAACACGCTCCCTCTCGGGACGCGCGTTTGTGCCGTCCCCTGTTCCTGGATGGTCCCCCTGGTCTGGCGCGCTCGAAAAATAACAATTTTTTTTCGGCGTCGGCGACGCGGGCCAGCCGTGGGCGCCCGACATATGTGCTGCGTCCAGAGGAGAGATACACACAAAGACGCCGCATGCGTCTTGTGCAAACTGTCCCACGAGCAGCCGCAGACGCTCTACGATATCCAACGCTGCGAGGCCCCACAGCAACCGAAGTCGCGGCGGAGAGGGATTATCGAATGTCGATTATGTACTCTGGCATCCCTAGCTCGCCGCGACGGCCTCTACGCTCGTCGCACCCCGCGGCACTTCGATAGATCGCGAGCTTCGGGCCAACTTCGTAAGTGGGCTCGCGGTCTAACTCAACGATCCGGCCGAGATAGACGCGCATTTTAAATGCAGGTTTTACTAAAATGTGTCGCGAACAGACGGGTTTAGCTCACAGTGTTAAATCGTGACCTTCCGGGCCGCCGCTGACCTGGCCCATGTCGGAAATGCTCCAAGTCGCCACTTAAGTCGCCGACTCGGGACGAGAATTAAAGAATAATAAATTCACATAGAGGATAACCCCCTGAGTACTCGCCCTAGTGGGAAGACTGGTGGGAAGTGGCCGGGGAACTTGAATCGTGACCTCCCTCCTAAGCTTATGAGTCCCCACGCAATGTCTCGTACTGAAAATGGCGCATTTCATATGCAAGATGATCTAACATGTTTGGCTACAGGTCCACCAACTTTAACCGTGGCGTAACATTCATGCATTGAAGTTCTGACACAAAGGTTACCCGACACATGGCTTAGAAGCAGCGTACCTTGGAAAAGAAGTTTGCAAGCATAAGGAATGCGAATCTGTGCCATGCGACTATCCGAGCGGCACTTTTGACACCAACTACTTCGCGTACAGATAGAGCGCTCAGTGCTTGATGCCTGCGTGCGCATTGTACCGAACGAGATATATCTTGAAGAGAGTATTGGCACTCGGTGAAGGCTGACTGTTGAATATCCAAGGAGGCCACAATACTCACATACATGAACATCAAATTGATCCGATGAGATCATCAGTCGTTCGGTAATTAAGTTGGCTGCGCCATATGATATAAGGCAATCACGCTCCATTTCGCCTAAGGCAAGTCTTCTCAAATATGTACATGAAAGCAGTCTCGTCACCGAGTCGCAAACCACCGTCACGCGACCGCCTACAAAGAAGAGAATCAGGTGCCAAAAATCAAGGCCATTCGCAGGGCGGTGTTATTACCCTTCGGTGGGCTGGCGCGTGAGCCTAGATCAAAGAGTGAATCATGAATTACGTTGAACAAGACTGCGCAGACGCACTGTGCTCTCGGACCTAGATACACATAAGAGCAAGGATTAAGAACTGTATATTTACAAGCACGATATATAACTCAGAATCAAACCGCGCCTGTGGAGTCCTGTTAATGTTTAATGGACTTTTTTTGACAAACACACAGGGAAGGTACGCGCGTGAATGCATTTTGTCCATGACCATGTGTTTTAATTTCTGGTAGAACACAGGCCCCATGAAAACAAACGCCCTCAAAAGGTCGCCGGAGGTTCCTGAATAGAGCAAATCTTTTCCAATATAGGAATACCCATATGCGAGGAGTTCTCTTGATGCTTCCCTGTAGTAGCAAAGATATCCACGTAAGCAAGGCACGGATATTGTTACTTTGAGTGATCTGCAGAACCGCGAGACTCGCCAAATGCTGTGCCAAATGCTTGCCGCCCGTGACATACTCCAGCCTTCCCAGCAACCTACGTGTTTATTGGAAAGCATTATTACAACGGCCATATTGTCGTCCACACTCTCTGAACAAGTTCAATTATTTTTCCTACTGTCATGCGACTAGGAAAGCCATGAGGATTCATAATTACATCAGGGCATATTCCCACATCCGTAAACGGCATATCCTCCTGTATAATAATTACATAATGTTCAATACAAAAATAACACAAAATCTTTGAAACCTGTGATATAATTGCGCCACAGACACCTTTCTGTCCGTGGCGGCTTGCAAACCTGGGTAATGTTGATTAGCTCAACCCGATTTTGTTTTTCTTTCTTACGCCGGTAGCCAGCTTGTCTCCAATTTCAGGACGACGAGACTGTCGCACCATGACTTTAACCAAAAACTGATCAGTTTCGTTTGCAGTGAGGAGCACACGGTCCACTACACTCGGTGCTGGTGCTTTGTACCTGTGGTCTAGATCATATCTCACCATCAAACAGTGCTCAGATTCCATGCGAGCACGACTGGGACTTGAATTTTGCGGGCGATCCTGGAGTTGTGGACATCCGCCATCCGCCACTTTGACTCCCTGACAGTGATATTTATGTGCAAGGCCGGCACTAAGCAGCAACACTGGGCATGACTCTCTCTCGCAGAAGAATAAACAACATCAGGAGATTCAATCGGCACTTCGCGGTTGATAATTATTGATTGGTCATTGAGTCTTTCGCCAACAAGACAAATCCCATCATCGTCGAGTGCGGAATAACGTTGGTATCGGGTGTCATGTATCCCTATTCCAATCGTATGATCTAGTTAGCCAACTCGACATAACCTTGTATAAACGAAGATAGTGGAGGCGGACCAATTGTTCGGTCAAATGTACCATTAGCATACCTGTATCAATGCAACTACCTGCCTCGTGGGGTGTAAGGCATGAACGGACCGTCGAATAGATGCCTGGTGCTTCTTAAGTACAAGGCAACGCAAAAACCCTCTATCAAGCGAGTTTTTATTGAGGATTATTGCGTCTTCAATGTCATAACCGGAGCACGACATAACAGCTAGCGTTGCGTTGCAACCACCAGGGAGATCATCGAAGTGAACTAGGTCTAGAATGCGACTCTTGACTATTGCCTTTTGTGGGTAAACGAGAGAATACAAGAGAGAGTCCATACGTTCGAACTGGTTTGTTGCCACTGATCCCATTGATTGTTTGCCCATTGCACATTGATATGTATTTCTTGGCGATTGATTGTGATGGGGAAATGCAACAAGACCACATACCACACCGAGAACGGTTGCTGGGTCGACCTCTAGATGTGTATGGCAGTGGGTGAGCTGACTTTCATCCAGTGCTATGAAACAGTTGTTTTCTTCATTAACATCGACGTACTCCACGACACCTGATGCTGTCAGCTGACCGAGAGCTAATCTGAAGATGTGCACATTTAGTGTCTTGTGTTCGAGGATTTGTGGCAACAACCGGGAACGGCCGCGAGAAGCGATGATCAATGGACGACAGACACGTCCACCGTCGCAAGCTATATATATTGCTCGATGCACAGAATGGGTATAGACTGAGATGTGTTCGCCAATTCGTTTTGAGCGGCGCATCCGACGCAGCGCGTGTGCTAATTTGTGCGGCCTGGAGCACGCGCCAATCACCAACCCATTGAGGAAAACCAGGTAAGCAGTGGCATGTGAGTTTAGGGCTGTCCCATTTAGGTGTCCTAGTTGTTCAACACCAAGGTCATAGCAGGATCGTTTTGTTGTTTCAATTTCAGCATCTGTAGTAACATGAGCAAGAAGTGCCAAATTTTTAACTAGGCCGCATGTTTCGCCCTCCGGCGTGTCTGCTGGACAAAGCATCCCCCATTGAGAGGGCTGCAAAGCGCGTGGACCCGATGTCTTCCTTGTTTTTTCGAACTGGGAGTTGACACGAGTCATCATCCCTATAGCTGATATGTATGACAGCCTAGAGAGGACCTGTGTGACACCAGCACGATCCATCTTGAAACGCTTCAGAACCCAATTTCCTGTTGATATGGCATGCACAAACCCCTGGGCCAGTGTATCAGTACGCCAAATGGTTGATTTCACAATGTCGAATACAGCCGTTCTGTTTTGCTTTTGCAAAACAAGGTCAGCTGATCGCTTTAAATCTGAATTGAATCGCTTAAAAAGATCTTCAAATAAAAGGCTTAGTAGTTGACCAGCAAGCTCGAGCCTCTTGTTACCGTAGTAGTCCTTGTCGTCCAGTAGTGAGTTATCAAGTAAGGCAGCAATTACACGTTTTGTGACGTGGCCAACGTATGTACGCTTCGCAACAAAATCGTAGTTTACTACAGGCACATGGGATAGTACGACATGAGCCAAGACATCCCGCGCCTCTTCATCTGCAGAGATAGATCTTCGACCATGTGGGGCATATTGTAAAAACCGTACACCATCAACAGATTGTGCCTTATATTTTGCTCGAATCGCTTCACCAATGTACGCGAGTGCCTGTTTCTGTGTTTTCACGCGAGCTGCACTAGGTTCCTCCATGGAATTCACGAAGATGCTGGCAATTCGACAGTCCCCAGAACCTACCAACTCAGCAATTTCCTGGTCACATTCCATCCCCATTGCCTTCAGTATAACCGCAACTGGAATGTCGTCGCCCAACGTGTTGTGCTTTAGGTACACCCGATACCCATGCGATGTGGGTTTGACCACAATGGAGCATCTGCTTTTGCGTTCGTGAGTAGAACTCGTGATAGCTGCGCAGAATACCCCCTTTGCATCACGTTCAATTATCATTCGATTTTTTGAGAGTTGCTCCTGCATAAGTATGACCTTTTCAACACCCTTCACGATGAAGTAGCCACCCGGGTCGTGAGGGCACTCTTTTAAAGCTTCTAGCTCAGAGCGCGATTTCTCGTACAAGACGCACTTACAAGAATGCAACATAATTGGTATGCACCCTATTGGAACTTTTGAGGTGGTCACAATCTGTGGACCGCGGCGGTACTTTACGTCTACGTAGATGGGTGCGCTGTACGTACAGTCACGAAGCCGACATTCAAGTGGAGTTGCAGCTGTGCTTGTAAAAGCATCTTCTTCAATTGATGGCGATCCAACATAAACGTCTGTGTACGACAGATAAAAGTTTGGATCGACCTCTGATCGCACGGTCTGATTTGGTGCCTGTCAGTGGTATCGTTGAAAAATGTTTAGAATTGAATTTGTAGGCGCCGTGGCGCTCTGCAGCAACCACTTTCTTTATCTCGGTTTGAACAAAATAATCGAAAGAGGTCACATGCTGCTTCATGAGACGCAAAAAATGTGGTAGGATTTTCCATCTCGTCTAGATGATTTATTCGAAAGATAGCAGGTACAGAAAAACCACACACCTGGACATTGTGGGGCAATTGCAACATGGCTCCTTAAAAACCCGTCCGTCGTAAAGGGGCAGCGTGCCTCTTGATCACTCTGCCTTCACCCGGACCCCAGCCTTATCTTCTCTGCTCCCGAGAGTTGTGGCTAGAACCTGTGGCCTCCGAGTCCGAGTCTTCCTTCAAGTTCACGTTCGCGTTGAACCGACGCTTAGTGCGACCGTGATCGTTACTCGGTCCGTCAAATTTCGCCAGTGCTCCGAGTCATGTCCACTGCAGAAGCTGAAGAATTAGTATGATTGCCACCACGACTCGGACCCTGCGGCTATCGCATCGACAAATACAACGACGCCAATATGTGCGTGTGACCAGATTAAGCACTGGGCTGCGCGAGGCACTATCATTCGCGCAGGTGGGCGGGGGGCGTATCCTGCAGTAGCGCAGTAAAATCATTCCTATAGCC
>JACLAA010006573.1_pt1 | contig 36887 bp, 25 predicted proteins | sample 8027891 | NCBI WGS metagenome assembly JACLAA01 (sample SAMN15724900, study PRJNA655200) | protist metagenome | isolation source: fluorescence activated cell sorting (FACS) single amplified genomes of... | place: Spain: Blaines Bay Microbial Observatory, Mediterranean Sea | collected 2016-01-19 | reverse complement strand
GAAGCGGAGATTGCGCTTTTGAAGTTGAAGGAGGAACAAGGGAGGAAGAGGTACGAAGAGAGAAAGGAGAGGTTGATCGAACGCGCGGTTGGAGCGATGGAGAAGGAAAAGAAGGAGCGGTTAGCGCGGAAATTTTTTACGAAATGGAGAAAACAAACGATGGAAGCGAAACGATGGAAGCGAACGTTGCGGTTTTTATTGCTCAAGAAACGAAGAAGCGTGATTGAGAGCACGTTTCGAGAGTGGAAAGAAGCCACGGAAACGAGTCGAGAGGAACGGGAAAAGGATCGAGCGTTGGAACGCCGTCTGGAAAATCACATTCGAGCGAAACGGTTTCGGATGCAAAAACGAATCTTTGAAGACGTTTTTGTCAGAGAACATGAGAGAGGGAAAAGCAACGAGAGGAAAGCGGCTGCTTTTAGAAACTCGCAGTTGCAAGAGAAAGCGTTCGAACAGATGCGAACGTACGCTAAGCGTTCGAAGATTGTTACCAACTTACAGGCGCGAGCGATATCGCGCATGTCCTCCAAGAAAGTTGCCAAAGCGTTTTATATTTGGCGAAACGAAACCCGAACGCAAGGAGTAGAGAATCCAAGGAAAGCTGAGGTGCATTTTGAAACGAAAGTGAAACCAGAACTGCTAAAGCGAACGTTTTCACAGTGGAAGATGGTTTCGGACGTGGAAAAACGGTTCCGAATGCTCGAAAACGACGCCATGCAAAAATATGATTCGAAAATACTCAAGGAAACGCTTCAGTTTTGGCATAAAAAAACGGTCGCGCGCCGTAAAGCGTTGAGTCAAGAACGTAAGTTAGACCGCGCGATCATGTTTCGCGAACGTTCGAAAATGCGCGAGGTATTCAGAGCGTGGCGAACCTTAGCCGTTTCGGAAAAGAAACGCGACGAAACGTTGGTGAGAACGTTAAAGACGAAAAAGCACTACGAGCGACATTTTGCGCAACCGTTTGCAAATTGGAAAGCACTCACGGAAAAAAGACGGTCGTTTACGTTACGAAGAGAGGAAAAGCATCGTGCTAAAGTTTTACGAGCCGTATTTATGTCTTGGAAACGCTCAGCCGAAGACAGTAGAAATCGATTGGCGCTGACGGAGAAGTTTATCGCGCAGAAATATCGAAAGCAACAGACGCAATTAAGAAGAGACTGCTTATTGGCATGGAACACGCACGTGCAAATGTTGAAGCAAACTAGAATAGAGCAAATGAAACGCGCAGTCGTGGAACGTGCGATTGCGGACGAATCCGAGACGCATTTCGGGACGCCGGAAGGCATCGCCATCGTTCAAGCCGCGAAACGTTTTCAGAGACGAAACTTTCTCGAACGCGTCTCGAGTGTGGTGTTTCAAAGATGGCGCGAGGAAAGCGCGAAGAGAAACGGGGTGCTGTTGGCGCTAAAATCCGCGTTTATTGAAGAAAACGATGCGAGACGATTGCGCGCAGCCTTTCGCGTTTGGAGACAACGCGCGATGGAGATGAAGGCAAAAAGCGCGTGGCAATCCAGCAGAACGCCAGCTATCGCAGCTTCGATGTCTCCACTGAAGAAAAAAACATCAGCAAAGGATGAAAGAAATAGTCCTAAATCAACCGCGAGTTCATGGGATTTCGATGTCGACTTCGAGCAAAACGCAAGAAATTTGAAATTGACGAACACAACATTCAAGTCGATGTCGAGAAAGGCGACTGGCACGTTTTTTGGCGCCGATAACACGAACAATAGGAATGGTCGCGACGAGAATACTAACACAAATAATAGTAGCAGCAGTAGATTTTCAGCTTTAGATCGCTCGTATCGAGAAACCATCGACGCATGCATCGCGCTCGAAGCTAAACTCGAGATGAAAGGGAGTGCGACGAGAACGTCGTCTCAGTACGCCACGCCGAGGAAAGACGCTTCTTCTTCGACGGTACCGACGACGCGCGAATCCAGAGAGTTTAAGCAAAACGCGTTGAAAGAAAAACTGATGGATATTGAAGCGAGCGCGATGGCGTTGCTCGAAAGCGCGAGAGCGACGCGAGTGCGTAGAGAAAAATTACATCAACAACAACAACAAGCGCAGAGCAGTTTTTAATCTACATAGATGAAAAATACCTCGCACACTACATACACATTTTACTACCAGCTGACGTAATCTAAATCGTCATCGTCATCATCTTCATCCTCCTCCTCCTCAATCGTGTTTATGGTATTGTTCATGGAGCGATAGTTATCTTCGTCATCATCTTTGCGAATATTTTTTCCATATTCTTCTTCGTCCTCGTCGACGGTTCGATCGGCTCGACCAGCGATCAAACCTTCGAGCGCGCCGCATCGGCGCGACAATCGCACGCTCGCAATCGCGCGCGTGAGAAAAGAAACGCGAATGTCAGCGACGTCCTTCACAACGTTGAATGCAAATACTTCCCGCCTTTTTTCCTCGTATGACGCTGCATCGTTTTCGTCGTTGACATCGTCGTACTCGGTTTCTAACAGCATGGTTTTCTTGCGTTCGATGCACTCGCGCAACGTCGCTCTCGCATCTCGCAACGAGCGCTCCAATCGAAGATTGGCCGCATCGGCTCGCTTTCTAAACTTCACTTTACTTTTCTCCTTCTCCTCTTTATTGTTGTATTCATTATCATCATCGTCATCATCTGAGGATGATACGTCCGAGGAGGAAGAGGAGGAGCCGAATCCACTCGCGAGCCGCGCGGCTCTTCTCTCGGCGTACGCCGCAGCAATTTCGCTATCTTCTATGGATTTCTGCGCTTCTTCGCACAAAAATTTCACCGCAATAGACGCCGTCTCCGCAGTTTGTGCCCGTTTTTCCAACCGAGCGATCATCTTTGCATCTCTTTCGCTTCGCTCCAAAAGTTCCGCAACTTCTCGATCTCGTTTCAATTCGTTCATTTTCACCGTTTCCATAAACTCTTCTTCGCGTCTTCCGCTTTCCTCTCGAATCAGCTCAATTTCTGCATCTCGGGATGTATCTCTCGTTTTCATCGTTTCCATCAACTCTTCTAATTTTTTTCTCGCCACTCCGGCTTGTTCTCTCAACCTTTCCTTCTCCTCTTTCGCTCTTCTCGCGTCTCGTCTCGCTTTCTCCAATTCGCTTTCCATCTCTCGCATTTTTTTCCTAATCTCCGATTCATCCTCGCTCTTTTCGCCAAGCTTCGATCGCACGTGTTCCATTTCCATGTTATGTTTCATCTGCATCGTTTCCAAGTCCCTGATTTTCTCCTCGCTCATCCGTCGCATCTTCTCCTTGCACGCTTCTTCAATCTTCAGCTCTTTCTCTTTCGCTCGGTTCACCGCGTCCACGCATCGCCTCTCCACTACCTCTATTTCGTTTTCTTTCTTCCTCTCAAAATCTCTCACCGTTCGTTTCAACCGATCTATTTCCTCGCGCATCCCTCTCTCTTTCGTCTTGTTTTCTCGATCTTCCATCTCTCTCGTTCGTTTCGCCTCCTCCATCGCTTCCTTCGTCCGGGAAATTACGTCTCGTTTCGCCCTTTCCAGTTCCAACACATTTGACGCGTACGCTATTCTCTCGTTCTCGAGAGACGATTTGGATTCCTCCAAAGTTTTTCGCAACAAATGGAACGCGTCGTCCGTTGTCTCTTTCTGATTTTGAAGACGATTTTGAGGGTGTTGCTCCGTACCGAAGAACTGGGCACCTGATACACCGTTCTTCTTTTCCTCTCGTTGTAAATCTCTCTCCAGTTTCTTCAAGAATAGCTCGAGAATAGCGTTCGAAGAAGACGCTTCTGCTCTCCTCGTCGCGCTCTCTGCGCGTTCTTCTTTTTCTTTTCCTTCATCGCGAGTTTCGAAAGAAGAATTAAAGCGTTGTTGTTCACGTTCTCGCGTGGTTGCAAAATTCGTCTCGGAAAGCACCCGTTCGTCCCCAACGGTGTGCAACCGCAAGAACGACGAAGATCTCTTCTCCGGCGAGTGCTCTGGTCGGTACATTCGACGACTCGCAAAATCACCACCGCTGCTCTCTGAAACTGCGTTGGTTTTCGTCGGTTCCTCTCTCATTATTGCTCGCGTTTTGTGCGTATTTGCGCGTAAGAAATGGCGAAAAAGGTAAGCGCTTTTCCCCCTTAAAATGCAAGTGAAATGCGTCACACGCACTCGAAGAAAGAGCGCTTTGTTAGTACGCGTTCGAAAACGAGTACCTCTCGCGAAAACGCGCTCGTCCTTGTGTGCGGTGAAACGCCGAAAGCGATTTTCGAAGACACTTTTGGGGGTGCGCGTACTAAAAGAGCGCGCTGTTGAGACGATGAGGATGAAAATGCGCATCTGTCGTCCTGCGCTTCTCGGTTGTCTTCTTTGTCTTCTTCCGTTGTGTTCTCGCGGGCAACAACGAGAAGAAAAACAGAAGCACATTTTGATCGTGTTAACGCACGGGATGGGGGACACGTGCTGTGATCCACTCTCGTTAGGGAAGATTGAACGCGTGATCGAACGCCGATTAAGCGACGCAGACGACGCGTTGAAGACGAAAGTCATCTCAATTAAGTTTGGTCGAAATTCAATGCGCGATTTCATCTCCGGGTTCATCGGAGACGCGTTTTCTCTGGTAAAAGATTTCGGGTGCGCGCAGTTGCGAAACGCGAAAGAAGAGATGATGATGATGCACCGTGACTTTGAGAGCACCGAGAAGAAGAACGACGATAAGGTGGAGACGATACTCCTCGGGTTTTCGCAAGGCGGCGTGTTCGCGAGAGCTATGGTCGAAACGTGCGAAGACGAAGTCAACGCGTTAATCACGTTCGGAGCGCCGCATTCAGGCGTGTGGAAGTTTCCTGGATGCGATAAAACGATGGCAAACGCGCTGTCGCGAAAATGGTGCGAGTATTCGAGAAAGGTGGCGAGTAAAGCGGCGTATAGCGAGATGTTGAAGAGTAAGAGCGTGCAAGCGAGTTATTTTCGAGACGTGAGCGATGCGAAGAGGTTTGAACAGTACGTGCGGTCGGGGAGTTTGTTGAGCGTGATTAACGGTGAAGACGATGGGAGCGACGACGAGGAGAAGAGAGGAGAAGAGAGAAAGAGGAAAACGGGACAAAGGAGAAGAGAAAAAATGTGCAATCTCGACGTGTTCGCGATGTTTTCCTTCGAAAAAGACGAAGTAGTCGTTCCGAGAGATTCAGCCGTGTTTAGCGACGCGCCTTCGGTACCGTTCGAGTACACCGAGGAGAAGTCGTCGGAATTGTTGAACGTGCGAGAGACTAAATTTTACTTGAACGAAGAGGACGGTTTGTGTTTGCGAGAGTTGGACGAAAAGAACAGAATGAAAATTGACGTCGTCCCGGACGCGCATCACATGCAATTCTCGTTGGAATGGTTCACCGAAAATGTCATCGATAAATATATAGTAGCCGCCCCAGAGAAGAGAGAAGAAGAAGTTAAAGAAGAAGAAGAAGAAGAAGACAAAAAAGAAGGAGTAATACATAGTATCAACAGATTTAGTAAATAGAAGAATAGTTTTTTAAAGGTACAACATCGACGGTAACGGTACAGCGCGCAAAAGTAGTTATTATATTTAAAGCATTCCTTCCGGAAGCATCATTGATTTCGGCAACCCATCGCTGGCGAATCTATCCTCCTCTTCCTCGTCCGTCCCGTAATCTAAAATCTCCTCGGAATCGTCTTCGTTCATAAACACTTCCGTCTCCCCCGTCGATTTCTCCCACCCGGCGACCAATCTCAATTTGAACGTGGCTAACTTATACCCAAACTGCCTCAACAACGCGCACTGATCCGAGCTCAACTTCACTCCTCTCTTACAAATAATCTTCTCATTCACGCACTCCACGACCCCTTTATTCAACTTTGTCGGCAAACCGTGTTTCCTCAACATCGCCTCCAACGTGTGCGACATCGGCACGTCGAAGCAATTCTTCACCGGACCTTCCGGACAGACGATCGTTTCCGTCGCAATCTGCCCGACCCGCGCGAAATCTTTCGTCTCTTTCGCCTCCATCGCCTGCATCAAGTCCTCTTTGCTCAAGTTCGTGAACACGATCCCTGTCGTCGTCGTGTTCAAATCAAATTCTTCGTTTTGCCGCCCGCGTTGCTGTTTTTTCGTCTCTTTCTGTTGTTTTTGGCCGCCGCCGCCGCCATCATCATCATCATCATCATCATCTTTTCCATCACGATTGTTTACGATGTGTTCGGCGAACGTCTTTAACCCTTCCTCGGATTCTTTCCCGAGTAACGCTGCTCGCATTAACTTGTTCCCGCCGACGAAGAATCTCGACGTGTTTGACACGTCGTCGCGTAAGCTTTTGAACGTTTCGTTCCTCATGTTTTTACATCGGAAGACGAACACGGACGGGTAGGTGTCGACTGCATCGCGGATGGATTCGACTAAAGATTCTTTCCACTTGCGGTCTTTTTTTTTCACCTGGGTTAACGCGACGACTTTGTTACGCTTGGATTTAGGCATTATTATTGCGTGATCGTGATGATACTCGTTTAATTCAGAGAGAGCGAGGGACGATGATGTTTTGCGTGTGTAGTATTAGGGGAGCTTTTTATGCCGTTTTTCCACGCAAAAGCGGTGCGTCGTGGAGTTTTACGTAAAACTTTCCTCTACATGTTGCCGCCGGAAGCGGCGACGACGGCAACTTTGGCATCTCGCAAAGCGTCGACGAGCACGGAGAGCGAATCTAAGTCTAAGTCTAAGCGATGGTGTTGGTGTTCTTCTTCTTCTTCTTCCTCTTCTTTCGATACGCGAAGCGAAAGGCGGAGGCGAGAGGCAGAGGAGACGGACGAGGCGGAGGACGCGTTCAAAGTGAGGGACTCCAGCGACGAGCTCGCTCTCGTCGCGTACGCCGTCCAATCGTACTCCACCAATCTCGGCGTTCCGACTCGAAGACGCCTCTTCCTTCCTTCTCGCTTTTGCGACGAATTCGTCAAAGTCATTGTCTTCTCGAACCATTCTTTCGCCCGAGAACGAAGAATTTTCTTCAATCGTACGCGAGCCTTCTTTTCGTCCTCCTCCTCCTCCTCTTCTTCCCTCTTCGTCGTAAACGCGAAACTGCTTTCAACCACCTTTTCGACGACGGCTTCAAGGTCTTCTTCTTCGAGATTGTTTTCCTTCTTCGAAACCATCGACGTCGTCATCTCGACGAGAACTCGTTTCACCACTCGCTCGTTCAACTGTTCCAAAAACCACGCACTCGTTCTTCTCTCCTCCGCGTCGTCGCTCGATGACGTAATAAACGGTTGCAACCGCTCTCGCAGCGGCGATGATTTTAGTGCGACTTCTTTTCCTCCACGTTCTTCTTCTTCGTTCTCTTCTTCTTCGTCGTGTGATTCGATGATTCTTCTTGTGCGCGTATTCGTCGTCGTCAAAGCGGCAAGAGACGATGCAAAGTCGAACATCGCGCGCGAGAGTTCTTTCGGCGCGTTCAGGAGGACAGATTTCAGACGGGAGGAAAACACCACATCGTCCTCCTCCTCCTCTTTCTCGTCGTCCATGTTTGCGTTTAGTACGTTCCAACGTCTTCTCGTTCGTCCATGTTTGCGTTTAGTATGTGTATTCCGTCTGTCTTTGAAAATGCAACAATTACGAAGGTTTAGGGTTTAGAGTAAACCCTAAACTCGTACGCCTACGACTCCACGTATTTTCCCCGCACCAATCTTCTTAAAGTTCCTCTCCGGTGACGCACCACGAAAACCACCCGCGCGTTGAGAAAAGAGCACGCGACGAAACGTTCAAAAACGCGCACGAATACTGCGAACACTACGAGAGCGCTACCAAAATAACAATGGGGGGAAAACAAGGCACGAAGACGCGAACGAAGAAGAAACTCCGGTACGTGCTCACCGGGAACATCGACTGTTGCCCGGAACAACACCACGAAAAAGAAGACGAAGACAACGAGCAACAACAGCAAACGACGACGAAAGAACAAACGAGAAAACGAAGCGACACGTCCGTGTACTCGGTGTTGTTTAACACGTTGCACCCGGAGTGGTACCACGTGTTCGCGGCGTGCGCGGCGAATAGATTGATGCTGTATAAAATCGACGACTTTGTGGTGAAGGAGGATGGAAAGAAGAAGAAGAAGACCAAGGCCAATAATGCCGCTTCTAATGCGAACAATAACGCGACGAATGCTGCTGGTAAAGAAGAATTAGAAACAGATGTAACAGAAGAAGAAGAGTTAGACGAAGAAGAAACGGTCGAACGAACGACGTTGTTGCAATGCTACGTGGACGCGGATCCGAACGAAACGTATTACACGTGTTGCTGGTGTTCGAAGAAGAACGCGTTGGTGCCATACATCGCGTGCGCGGGCGCGAAGGGCGTCGTGAGAGTTTTGAATTGTAAGAAGAAGGATTTTTGCGGCGCGTTGGTCGGGCACGGCGGGGAGATTAACGATTTGAGAGCGCATCCGGCGATGCCGAATATTATCGCGAGCGCGAGTAAAGATTTGTCGGTGCGGTTGTGGAACGTGAGCAACGGGGTGTGCGTGGCTATTTTCGCCGGAGCGAGAGGGCACAGGAACGACGTTTTGTCGGTGGATTTTCATCCGAATTTACACTTTTGTCCGGAAAGCGGGAGAGAGGACGTGGTGGTCATCGCGACTGGCGGGATGGATAACGCGGTGAAAGTCTGGTCGACGAGAGGGAAGAAAGTGAGCCAAGCGATTGAAGATTCAGAGCTTTGGGAGGATGAGATTGTAGAGTTTCCAACCGCGCAGGTTCGGGCGCCAGAGTTTAGCACGTTTCACGCGCACAATCACTTCGTCGATTGCGTGAGATACTTCGGGGAGGTTATATTTTCGAAATCGGTGGAGAATAAAATATTAGCGTGGACGCCGGATTTCTATTTGAATAATAAAAATACGGACGAAGACGCCGCTATGGTGGAAGCGGATGAAAATACGAATAAAAATAACGATAATAGTAACAACAACAGCAAGGACGAAAAAGTAGGGATTCAAAAATACGGCGGCGACGACGAGAAGTTCAAGCGATCGTTCAGGAAGCTGAAAAGTTTCAACTTGGTCGACGTGGAAAACTGGTGGGTTCGATTTTCCTTGGCGAAAGAGGCGAGCGTTTTGTGTTGCGGAAACACGAAAGGTTTAGTCAGAGTGTGGAAATTTTACGAGAGCGACGACGATAGCGACGCCGACGACGATTTCGATTCTTCGTCTTCTTCTTCCTCCTCCTCCTCCTCTTCCGAAGAAGACGACGAAAAAGTCAAAGTGGAAAAGGATGAGTTTTTCCGCCGACGACATCGACGTAAACGCGAAAAGCCACACCACCACCACACCACCACCACCAACAAAAACGACGACGACGTTCTCGTCGCCGATTTAAAAGGGCTCCCGAAAGAAACCGTCGTCCGTCAAGCCGAGGTTTCCTTCGACGGTAAAATCGTCCTCGCCGGATGCGACGGAGGGTACATCTATCGCTGGGATATAGAGGAGTTTCAAGAAGACTTCTTTGATTAATTTTAATAATAATAATAATACGTGCTGCTGCTCTTTTTAGCTACGCTCAGTACAGCTTCAGATGCGTCGTTCGTATTCGTTCGAAAGAGAGAGATTTGGTTGGTATCATCGCACCACCGCAAAGTTTGTTATTCGTATTAGTTTTTAATAGCAGAGAGAAGTAAAAAAAGGAATAAAAATCGCCAGATCTCAACTATAAATCATCACATTTCATCACATCTTCATCGATACAATAACCGTATAAGAGAGAGAGAGAGAGCAAGTTTAAGCAGAGTATATACACACACACACGCGCGCGCGTATACGTAAGGTGCAAAAGTGGTTTTTGAACGAAGTTAAAGAAGAAGAAGTTAAAGAAGAAAATGGGTGCGAATCACTCGAGTCGAGGACGGGAAAACGACGATCCGAGAGCGAGTCTCCGCGCGCGCGCGAGGCTTCGAAGTGGGTTACGAGGGAGCCATACTACTAATACGAATCAGCAGCAGGAACAAGGACGGACGGAACTTCGATTCGTGCCGGAACCAGCACCACCGCTCTCGATGAATACGACTACCACGACTACGAACGATATCAATAACAACAACGACGGTGTGATTACGAAGAAAACGTCCACCATTCGAAACCACGTGAACGTGAAGAAGAGTTCGGTGCTCATTTCGATGGAGGCGAACGCGATCGAGTTTACGTACGACGCGACGAAGAAATGCGCGGCGTCGTTGTACGTGTGCCAGAAAGGATGGATGGGGATGGGCGCGAGCAAATTTATCGCGGTGGCGCACAGGAAGCCGTGCGAGGCTGGGTTTAGCGAGACGGTTTCCGTCGCGATTGGGAAGGAGGTGAAGTGTTCGCTGCGGAGTTTGACGAATAACGAAGAGACGACGGATGGATTTGCGGTGATTATACGATTAGAGTGCGTCGGGGATCAGGTGGAAACGCAAGAGGAGGCGAATCGGGTGTTGTTTAAAAAAGACGACGAGGAGAGGAAAGAAGAAGAAGAAGAAGGAGAGCAACAACAACAACAACAACAACACTATTTCGATCCAGTGAAGGCGTTTGAAAGCGTCGACGCGAGTGTTCAAGCGCAAACGACGTTCTGTTCCGTGCCGCAGTCTCTTAGCACAACGGAAGAAAATTTGGTCAAATTACAAGTCGTCAAGCAACACATCTTCGTGAACGGGAGCTCGTACGAGTTGCAAGAGATTTACGGGATCGATAACAACAGTAGCAACAACAACAATAATAACAATAGTTTAGAACAGCAACACAACCTGGACCAGTTTCAGCAGCAGCAACGACAACAGCAGCGGGAGGAAGAGGATGAAATCATGTGCGTCGTTTGTTTGTCGGAACCGAAAGACACGACGGTTTTACCGTGCAGACACATGTGCATGTGCTCGGAGTGCGCGAGAGCTTTGCGATTTCAATCGAACAAGTGCCCCATTTGCCGGAATCCAGTGGAGAGTTTGTTGGAGATTTCCATTTTAACGAATGATTATAATTAGTAGGTACATGAGTGTATAAAATTGGATCTTATTAGTACGTATAACAACTGTAAAGTAATTACTTCATGTGCATGCCAAAGATTTCACCCGCCGAGATGATGTGTGCCAAGGAGCCAAACGCCAAGACATCCACCGCGGTGAACCCAGCCGGATCTCTCGAGCCAACCGCCGGCTTCGCCGCTTCAGTCATGGCGTACGAGGTGGAGCCGCCGTAGTTCTTCTTCACCGTCGGCGCGAACCCGAATCTGCCGGCGAACAACAACGCCGCGGTGTTAAAAACGACGATATTGTTCACGTCCGAGCCTAAAGACCAGTCCGCGCGAGTGACAACGGAGGATTTTCTGTTACTCTTTTGTTGAGTCTTTAATAACAGAGAAATGAAAATGTCAGTATAAATGAGACCGAATTTGAATCCTTTTTTTTGCACGCATAGATCACTCTCATTTTTCCCTTCTTTGATTACGATCGCTTCTTTGTGATGACAAAAAACGACGACACACGATCGAACCAGAAAAAAAGTTGTTCATTCGACGATCATCGAACCAAACTCCTCCTTTTTCTGTTTATGCTGCTTTCTCGTTGAAAAGATGATATTCTTCGAGTCGATATAGAAAAAACGATGGAAGATCAACGACGGAGAAAAAAACCGTATCACCACCCGCAAAATCCTTCCATTTTTTTTTTACTAATAATTCGACTCTTTTCATCGCGCTAAAACTATGTTAAAGTATTACCTTCTTGGTGTGCTTGAACTGCGCTTTCGCGGAGGCGAACTGTGTCGTGGTAGAGGAGACGGCGAACATGATTCTATTTTATAAAAGAGTGTGTGTTTATGAAGAGATTTCAATCACAGACCTTTTTTTTCTCGTTCGTTTCAAAGCGGCTTTTTCAGAGGGAAAGATTCGCTTAGGGTTTCAAAAATACAGAAGAATTCTTATATACTAAATCCGCCGAAAATGGCATCGATATGCTCGATATGCTCGATTGTGCGTTTCCTTCACCTTTGTGTGTTCGCGGGACTAACTCTCTTCCTCTTTTAGAGCTCAGCTTGGTTAGAGCGTGCGCCTAATATTTCTAGGCGACAGATAAATTCTGTTCTCTTGTCAGCGCAAGGGTGAGCTTCACACAAAAGTTGGATATAAAACAAAAAGACTAACTCGCTTCCTTCAGTCATCGGTTCGAGGTTTGTTATATGTGCTTTGTTGTATGATTCGCAAAACTGACGCGTTTCCCCAAAGCCCGGTATTGAGCAACACAACGCTTTTTTTGCCCCGCGGAACAACGCCTACCTCGTTCGGTGCACGCGTGGAAGTATTGACGTGTCGTGTTAATACGTGTTCTATGTTTTTTTTTGTATGTATGTCCGTACGCGTTGGCCCGAGGAAGGTGCTTCGCGTACTATTTGCGCGCGCAGTACAAGTATTATTATTCAAAGAAGTCTAATTCTGATTCTGATTCTGATTCTGATTCTGATTCTGATTCTGAATATAACTCTCCGTCCTCGTATCGCCAACCGGGTGGGAGAGGACAGTTGTTGTCGAGGAGGTATTGTACACATTCGGGTTGGTTGTTCTCGTGCGCTTCTCGTACCGCTTTTTCGTCCCACGGCGCTTTGGCGGTTTCGTGTAAGTACTTCAAACAGTCTAAGTGGCCGTACTCGGCTGCCCACTCGCACGCAAATACGTGATATTTATCAAACTTACGCTCAACAAGATATTCGAGTATGTGGAGATGACCAGTTAAAGCCGCCCATGAGGCAGTTCTCGAATCCCAAGGCGCTTTGGCTTCTTCGCGTAAGTATTTGAGGCACTCGAGATGACCGTTTTCGGCAGCACTTGCACACGCGCCCTCATCATTAGGGCACTCATTTGCCACGCAATACTTTACCATTTCCAGATTACCTTGATATGCGGCCGCATTAATCGTCCTTGAATCCCAATCACACTTTTTCTCCTCTCGCGCCCACTTGAGCAACTCGAGTTTATTCGTTTGAGCAACTTCCGAGCAGAAATATCTTTCGTCGTCCTTTCTAAACATACCCCACGGATAATGCTCCCACGCAACTTCCAAAGTCGATATCGACGACATCTCTCTCACTTTAAACTTCCTTTTCAAATCACCCGCGCGAGACGATCTCTTAATCAACTTTCTCGTCTCCGTATTCACTCCATACAAGAATTTCACATCAGTTCGATTCAATCTCGGAAGAATGTGTTGGAAACAAATATCGTCGTTATTCACGATCAAATCCCACACATCTCTCTCCCCTCTTCGTCTTTTCTGCGCTCGCGTCGTCACTTTCGACATGACCTTGCGAGAGACAAAAACAGCACTTCTTCTTCTTCTTCTTTGATACTCTACTGATGATTGTTTTTTCCAAGAAGAAAAAAAGTGGCCGTTTTGAATGCCGCATTTTGGAAAAGACAGATCCAACACATGTCACATGCAATAATGCTCACAACGACGAGAAAAAAGAAGAGGAAGAAGAAAAGAACAAACAACTAAATACCGACGATGATGACGATGATGCTCGACGTTTTCGTCCACCGGGTTCAAACTATCTTCCTCCAAATCGCGTTCGTCGCGTTTGCCTCGATCGCCATTTTTTCTTGGCTTTGTCTCGGAGTGTTCGCTATATGCGTTGAAAATTTCAAACCGTTTTTACGCTTTGTTTTCGACGCGTGCGTGAACGGTCTGTGGAGGATGTGGAGACTGGTTTTTGAAAGCGCGGTAACGTCTGTTCGTTTTCTTCTCTTCTTTGGAAGAAGGCGAGAAGAAGAAGTTAAAGAAGAAGAAGAAGAAGACGAAGAAGAAACACCAGAACAACAACAAAAACGAAGCTCTTCTTCCAAAACCGAAAACATACATCTTTTAAAGGCTCCTCTCGAGAAACTTTTGCAAACGCACCCGGAGATATTCTCGTTCCACATATCACCGCATTTGGATAAAAACATCTCCAATTTCGCGGCGTGTTCTCGCGAGTGCTTTGAAGCGTCGATTAAAGCCAAATCGAGACTGCCTACGTTACCGGAGGAGATATCTAACATTCGAACGGTCCAGATGTGCAAACTGGCTCTCGATCGAGGCTTGGACGTGAATAACAGACAGAACATTCACGCTTTAATTCGAGGAAACGGGGCTAATTCACTTAAAAATCCAAACGCAACGATTGCGATAATTCGTCATCTCGTTCGAGAGAGACCGATCGTGAAAGAGAAGATTTTGAAACGCGACCCAGAGTGCGTTCGAAACGCGGCGTATAATCACACCGATAAAGTGGTGAAGTATTTAGTCGAACAGTGTGAGGCAAAATTTGACGAATCCGCGTGTTTGTGGGCATCTTTGTTGGGAAACATCAAAGCGTTGAGGTATTTGAGGGAGGTGAAGAACTGTCCGTGGAATAAAGTCGATTGTATGCGCGCCGCGTACGGGTGCGAAGACGCTTACAAACGAAGAAAGATTTGCGAATGGATCGAGAAACAACCATATAATTCTCGCGTTTGATTTTTGACTCATTCTCTCTCTCTCTCTCTCTATATGTGTGTGTTTTTTATTTTGTGCCTTTCATTACTTCTTACCTTTCGCTCCGCTCACGTTGAACTTGAAGAAAATCACGTCCCCGTCTTCCACCGTGTACCCTTTCCCTTCCTGTCTATACCTCCCTTTCGCTTTCACCTCTTGCTCTGTACCCATGCTCTTCAAATCGTCAAAACTCATAACTTCGGCGCAAATAAACCCTCTCTCGAAATCGGTGTGAATAGCCCCAGCCGCTTGCGGCGCTTTGTATCCTTTACGAATGCACCACGCTTTCACCTCGTCCGGTCCAGCCGTGAAGAAATAAATCAAATGCACCATCGAAAACGCCGTCTTAATAATCTTCGGCAACGACGTCGTCAACTCGTTCTCTTTCAACCACTTCTCCTTCTCCTCTTCGCCTTCCACGGCTTGCAATTCCGCCTCGACTTCGCCGCAAAACGGAATCAACGACCCGCCGCCGTGCGCTTGGATCCACTCGTGGATTTTCACCAACCATTTATTCTTCTTCCTTTGGAAATCATTTCTGCTCAAATTCACCAAATACATCGCCGGTTTCGACGTCAACAACCCGTACTTGTTCAAATACATCACGTCGTTGGTCGTCCAGTTCTCCATGTTATTCCTCACGTCCTTCCCACTCTCCAAACATTCGATCACTTTGTCAATCGTGCTCATCTCGTTCTCCTTCTCCTTCTTCGCCGCGGGCGCCGTCGGTCTATCTTTATCCAACTTTGCTTTCGCGTTATTCATAAACTCTAAATCTTTCACTCGTAACTCGTTCGTAATAATTTCGATATCCTCCACCGGATCAACGCGATCTTCCACGTGAATCACATCCGCGTCGTCAAACGCTCGCAAACAGTGAATCACCCCATCCGTCGCTTTAATGTGACTCAAAAATGCGTTCCCGAGACCGGCACCATCCGCCGCGCCTTTCACTAAACCCGCGATATCTACCACCTCTAAATACGGCTGCACCACAGATTTAGGTTTGTGCGTGTTCACCAACCAATCGAAGCGTTCGTCCGGGACGTTCACGCGCGTGTTGTTCGGGTCGATGGTGCAAAACGGGAAATTTTCCGCCGGAATCGCGCAGTTCGTCAACGCGTTATACAAGGTCGATTTCCCGACGTTCGGCATGCCGACGATGCCGACTTTCAAGTTGCTCGAAAAACGACCCAACGACCACGGGCCGAGAGGTTCTTCCTCCACTTCTTTCTTCTTTGGCGGCATTTTATTCGGGTTTTTGCGCGTGGTTTTGTGTGACGTTTGATGAGATTTTTAATCCGATCGAAAAGAACAGAAGAGAGCAAACTGAGGGAAACAGGAAAGAGGGCTTCTCAAACAACGACGCGCGACTCGAGGACGCGAGAAAAAACGACATGAACTAAAACTATTTTTTGACTATTACTATTACTACTCTGCAATCTCTCTCTGGCCTTTATCGTCATCGTCTCCCTCCTCCTCCTTAGCGGGGTCGCAAAGGACGGACGGAAACAAATCCTCGAGCGCGTTTGGCAGTTCGAGTAAAATATCCGAACTTTGTAAACTTCGCTTCTGTTTTTCGTAGGCTCTTCGCGCGGCTTCGCGAGTGAGTTTCGAGGCAGAGAAGCAGGCGAGTTTTGAAGATTTACGGAAGTATTGTTCGACTTTTAGATCGTTAGTCATCGTCTCCGGGTCGCGTTCGAGGTCTCGCCTGTATCGGTCGTTCGACCAAGCTAGAAAGACAGCGAGGACTCCGGAGAGTATGTCGCCTTGACCGCCGCATCGCTTCTTGGATCCCGGAACGTTCTCGAATTTCGTTGGACCTTCTTTCAATCCTTTCACTAAATGCACGTATATATCGTCCGCGCCTTTTGCTAAGATGCTAGGGTAGAACGTGTGACAACTTCCTACGTGGCCGTCGCTCGATTCCAAGAAAGCGTCCACGTTGTCCACAGTTTTCCCAGTAGTATCGTTAGGATCGAAACCATACGTATATTCGCGAACATTCGGTGTGAAAACGACGTAACCGTTGACGCCGACAGGAGGGGCTTTTTCCATCGTAAATCTCACAAGCGGTTTAAGCGTTTCGGAAGCGTGTATCATGAACAACGCATCCGCGTCGAATACAACGGGCGCGTTTACGGTTCTCGCTATGCTGAAACATAAACGCGCGAACGACCACGTGTAACTATCCCTCCCTAACCCAGGACCGATAACAATCGCATCCATCCTCGATATCATCTCCCTATTCTCTTTCAAAAACTGATCTTGAAGGTCCTCGAGACTTACTCCCGACTCGCGTGCGTCTCTTTCGTCTTTCAAACACGCGTGCACGATGACATCCGGAGAGTAACTCTTAATCGCCCCTGCTGCTTCTTCGTGACAAAACACGTGCACTAAATCCGCGCCTGCTCTGCACGCCGCCATGGCTGCAAAATACGGCGCGCCTGCGTACTTCCGGTCGCCGCCTACGATCCCGATTTTCTTCCCCGCTTTCCCTTTGTAGTTCGTTCTGCTCTCGCTTTCCAAATTTGGCACCGCGAATAAATGAAACGCTTCGAGTGTTTTCGTTTGGAAATCATCAAAATCCTCCTCCTCCTCCTCCTCCTCGAACGTTGCTGCTTCGAGACCATTTTCGTCCTCGTTTTTCATCGCCGACAAAGCGCGGCTTTGCCTCCGCGTTTCTCTCCAACTGCTCCTGTATCTTTCGAATTTTGTCGTCGCACCAACAGCGAGAACAAAACGATTGGTTTCTTTTCCTTTCTTCTCGAAAACAAACGAACGACGAGGACGAGGACGACGACGCGGACGAGGATGCTTTCGCGACGACGACTTTTGGTGCGACGATGCTGCCGAGAAACGAAGTCCTAATCCCCGGCGCGGAATGACGCACGGGAACATTCTGAGGTATTTTAGGGGAAAAAAGAGGCGTTTTTCCCCTCACAAAAAGGAGGCTTTGAGTGATACTCATAAACAAAGCCCGAGAGAGAGAGAGAGAAAAAGAGAGACGCAGAGGTTGGTTGATATCGTTGGGCGTTTTTATCGTCGCTTTTTTTGGTGAGGAGCGTTCATCTCGAGTACTTTTAACGCGCATCAAATCGTCTCAAATGTCGGATTGGTTCGTTCCACCCGGGGAAGGAGAAGGAGAAAACGAGAAGAGAAAGAGAAGAAGAGGAGGGAAAAGACGCGCTCCTTTTAAGAAGAAAGACGAGAAGAGTAATACTAACACTCACGAGTATTCAGACGATTCAAACGACGAAGAGCGAGCTCATGAGCAGACGGAGAGCGGAGATGATGATGATTCAGAAAGAAGAGAAAGAGAGAGGCAAAAAGTGTACCAAATATGGCCGGGAAACGACAAGTTCTTCTGGGACGGACGAATAATCGTCGGTCCGAATTACAAAGCGTTTTTAAACACGATAGTTTTAGTTTTAGTCCCGTCCGTTGTGTTTACGAGCGCAGTCGCGCCGGATTTGTCGAGAGAATATTCGTGGGCGTGGCAAGCGGTTTCGACGGTTTGGCCGATATACGTTATAGCGTGCTTAGTGAGAACCGGGACGATGGATCCTGGGATACTTCCGAGACTACCGAGACCGCCACCGAGAGACCGGAACGATCCGCCGAGGGAACGAGTCCGAGACGTGCCGCACGAACCGACGAAGAAACTCGTGACGGTGAAATGGAACGACACGACGAATTTTTTCCAACCGCCGAGAGCGCATCACTGTTCGATAAATAACGATTGCGTGGAGAAGTTTGACCATCACTGTCCGTGGGTCGGGACGACCATCGGAAGGAGGAATTATAGACATTTTTTATTGTTCGTGTTTGGGACGACGTTATGGTGCGGTTTCGTCGTGGGTAGTTGCGTGTTGAGCATTTTGGTGGAGATTGACGAGAGAAACGACGAGGTGGATCCAGCGACGGGGAAGTCGGTGAACACTCAAGCGGTAACTGGTGCGTTGAGAGCGTCTGGAGCGGCTCTGTTTTGTGGCATAATCGCTCTGTTTGGGTTTATGTTTGTCTTTGCGCTTTCGGCGTTCCACGTCGTGTTGATTTGGCAAAACCAAACGACGTACGAAAACTTCCGCGAAAGGAGCGACGCGGAGAATCCGTACACGAGGGGGAATTGCTGCAAAAACTGTTTCGAGATTTTCTGCGAACCAATACCGCCGAGTTGGTTTGATTTCAGACAGTACGCGGACGAAGACGATAGCGCGGATCGGTTCGCCGAGCACATGCGGAAACGAGGATTGTTGTTGCAAGAGCAAGACCCGGAAATCGCAAAGAAAGAGACGGAGAAACGGTTGGCGGAGTTTACCGAGGATTTAGAAAAAGTAAAGGAGAAGATTGCATATAAGCAAAACTTAGAGTTGAGCGAGCAAGCGTTGTTGGAGGAGGGAAAGAGTCGAGAGGAGGAGGGTATCGGGATGAAGATGAAAAACGCGTTGGTGAACGTGTTTGGGAGCAATTCCATCGGCACGAAGACGTTTAAAGAGAAAAGAGGAAACGTCGACGAAGGGAAAGAAGGAGATAACGAGGACGGAAACGACAACTACCAAGACGACGAGGAGTTGGGAGGTTTCGAATCTCCGGTCGTTTTCGACGAAAACTACGTCCCAGACATTCTTCGCCAACAGCAAAGCTCGGACGAGGACGGCGGAAGCGAAGCCTCGGTCAGCTCGAGAGGAGGATCTTCCGACATCGACGAACGCAAACGGAGGTTCCAACAAGAGAAAGGACGAAAGGACGAAGGTGGTGGAGCGGAAAGAGAGAGCAACGACGACGATCAACAAAGCGAGAAGGACGACGACGACAACGCAGAGAAAGAAGAAGAAGAAGATGATGATGATTGCGACGACGACCGCTCTTCCTCGCTCTCCGATTCGGAACGAAAACCAATCGACGAGCGCGATACCGAAGCCGATAACGAAGAGCGTTCGGATACGAGTTCCTCTGAAGACGACGACGTGTCCTCCTCCTCCTCCTTCTCCTCCTCCTCCAAGCGCAGTACTAACACTAGCATTAGCACTGGTAGCAGTAGTAGCCTTAGCAGCGGCGGTAGCGTCGATCGACGACGATAACGAGAGAGAAATCTCGTCCTTTTCATTAGAGCGAAATTTCTCACAAATTTACTCGCGCGGTAAACACACAAAACTCGTTTCCCTCCTCCTCTATCTCCTCCTCCTCTTCATCATCATCATGCGGACGACGACGAGCGAACGCAAAATCTTGCGTCTCGCGCGTTTGCTCGCGTTCTTCGCCGCGTTTTTGTTCACCTTCAACGCGCTCGATGCGTTTTTCGCGAGTCAATCGAAAAGATCTCATCGAGAACACCGAGAGTTGTTGTTGCACTCGGCGGGGTCTTCTTCTTCTTCGAGTTTGGAAAGGAGCGAGTCGACGAAGGCGTCCTCCTCTTACTCCGTTGCAAAAAGCAGCGCGGGAGGATATTCGTCTTCATCTTCTTCTAAAAATGATGATGATGGTGATGATGGTGTCGAGAGTGGTGGTGGTTCGTTGCAACAACGAAAAAACGCAAAACAACAACCTTTAGAAGTAGTAGGCAAATGGGGCGATTTTAATCCAATTGTTCACGCGGAATATTCCGGGTCCGTGTCGAAATGGGGCGAGAACAACTTTAAATCGAGCGCGAGAGAGTGTCACGAGGATTGTCTCTCCATGAACCCGGACGGGAAAGCCGTCGGCGACCGGGCGTGCAACGTGTGGGTGTGGTGCGGGGACGCGAACGGGTGTTTAGGGCAAAAGTATCGAGCGTGTTGGTTGAAGCACCAAGCGAGGCCGGAGATGGCGATTGGCGCGAAAGATTCGGCGAATCCGTGGACGAGTGGGAGTTTGGCACCGCAGTTACCGACAAAAGGAGACCCGGGGAGTCATCGGAAGTTTCACACGTTGGTCACGACGAACGCGAACGTCTATCAGGCGTGGCAAGTGCGCGTAATGTATTTTCACTGGAAGAAACAGAAAAAGATATGCGTGGAGCAGGAAACGAAGGAAGAGCCGTGTCAAATGGGTGGTTTTACTCGAGTTTTGCACGACAAACCGGATTCGTTGATGTCGGAAATTCCAACCTGCGTGGTCGATCGATTAGACAACGAGATGGGATTTGTCGTCTTGAGCAGACCAAACGCGTTTATGCAGTACTTTGAAAAGTGCGACAAAATTGAAGAAACGTACGTGTTAATGGCTGAACCCGATCACGTGTACATCAAACCGATTCCTAACCTGATGATTGGCGAACGACCGGCCGCGTTCCCGTTCTTTTACATCGAACCATCTCGATGGCCAACTTTAGTCAAACGCTTCGTCGGAAACGATAAAATGAGCGCTCAAGATATCGAAAAAGTCGATCCGATCGGTTCCTCCCCAGTCTTCATTCGCAAAGACGATTTGAAACGACTCGCCCCAGTTTGGGTAGAAACCACCTTAGCGATCAAAAAAGACAAAGAAGCCAATCGAGATTGGGGATGGGTTCTCGAAATGTACGGTTACACCATCGCCGCCTACCGCGTCGGATTACAACACGACTTGCGCCCGCAGCTCACCGCGCAACCGCCCTGGGACAAGTCCATCGGTGACTTCCTCTCCATCCACTTCACCTACGGCATGGACTACGCCTTAAACGGCACGTTCACCCCGGGTAAATTCGGCCAGTGGAGGTTCGATAAGCGAACCTACCAAAACGGCATACCGCCGAGAGATTTGCTCGCGCCGCCGGAAAAGTCCGACAACGAGTTGGTCAAGTTGTTGATCGCGTGCATAAACGAAGCGAGCAAGAACATAGACACGTGGGAAACCTTCGATGGTAAGAATCGAGTCGTTCATAAAGGCGCTCAGAATCAACCGAACGTGAAAAAAAAGATGTAATAAGTGTAGTAGAATAGTAGTTGTAGAAAGAGACTCTCTCGTGAGACGAAACTCCAAAAAAAAACGACGTCACATCCCCTCCTCATTGCAAAGTGGTAGTACATCTTTCCACCACCACCGCCGAAGTCTCTCTGAAACTCTCTTTCGCGTTGTTATAAAATTAATGTCCTCCGCGTCGTTCGCTTCGACGTCGTCCCCTCTCTTCTTCTTTTCTAAAGTTCAGCAGCAAAAGAAAAAAGTTTCGACGAGTAATCGAATTGTGACGAAAGCATCTTCCTCTTCCTCTTCGAACGCGATGATGGACACGCTCCTCGGGGCGACCATCGAAGGCGGCGACGATCTGATCAAAAAATCCGTGGAACAGTACTACGGGGAAACGCTGACGACGTCTGCGGATTTGAAAACGAGCGCGTGTTGCACGCCCGGTGGATTGCCGACGTATCTTAAAAAATGTTTACGTCTGGTGCCGGATGAAATCAAGGCGAAATATTACGGGTGCGGATCGCCGACGCCGCAAGGGATCGAAGGGTTACGGGTTTTAGATTTAGGCTCCGGTTCGGGGAGAGATTGTTACGTGGCGGCGAGTTTGGTCGGGGAGAAAGGGTTCGTGACGGGCGTGGATATGACTGATAATCAGTTAGACGTGGCGAGGAAGTACGTGGACGAGTATTGCAAGCAAACGCTCGGGTATAAAGAAAACAACATGAAGTTTGTGAAAGGAGAAATCGAGAACGTGAAACAGGCTGGCGTTGAGAACGGAACGATCGATTTAGCCATTTCCAACTGCGTGGTGAATTTAAGTCCGGATAAGAAGGCTGTTTTGCAAGGCGTGTACGACGCGTTGGCGGACGGAGGCGAGTTTTATTTTTCGGACGTGTATTGCGATCGACGCTTGGATCAAGAGTTGAGGAAGGATCCGGTTTTGTTGGGCGAGTGTTTAGGCGGGGCGATGTACGTGGAAGACTTTAAACGGTTGTGCGTGTCGGTTGGGTTTACCGATCCGAGAGTGTTGGAAGGACACGTGATTGAAGTGAAGGATGAAAAGTTGCAAGAGTTATTGGGCGAGGCTACGTTTTATTCAATCACGTACAGGTTGTTCAAGTTACCCGCCGGGAGGTTGGAAACGTTGTGCGAGGATTACGGCCAGTACGCGGTGTACAAAGGAACAATCGAAGGAAACCCGAACGCGTATTCGTTGGACGACCACCACAGATTGGAAACCGGGAAACCGATGTTGGTGTGCGGGAACACCGGATCTATGTTAGGCGAGACGTGGTTGGGGAAACACTTCGACGTGGTTGGCGATCGATCGAAGCATTACGGGTTGTTCGATTGCGGACCAAGTCCAGTGGCGGCGTCGAGTGGTGGTGCTCCAGCCGGTGGGGCGTGCTGCTAGTTCTCGTTTTCGAAGACAGAACACAGAAGAAACAGACAAAAACACAGACCCTTGTAAATAAACAAATCCACTTTTTTCATCACCATCATTTGACTATTATCGTGTTTTAAGTACGCGGTTTTTAAAAATTCATTAAAACATTATATATGCATGTATATATGTATACGTATATTAAAGCTCTCATCATATTTAACACTCGTTTATTCAGTTCTTATCATGTGTTGTTGTTGTTGTTGTTGTTGTTGTTGTACAATCCCATCAATATGAGCAAAAAAGCGCATTCAAATCATCTCGATTTAAACACATTTTCGTTGTTTACTCAATCAAATTACGCCGGCGACCCTTCGTCGTTCGGCGTTGGCGGCGGGCCCGGAACCGTCCCCGGTCCCGGCGGCGGCGGGCTCGGCGGCGGTGGCGCTTTGATCAACGACTCCGTGTACACGCCTTGGACGGTGACCGCGTTCACCCCGTTCTTCTTCATCAACTGCACAAACGCCAAGTTCGCATCTCCTTCTACCGAATACACCAACGCTTCAATCTTCGTCTTCAACTCATCCGCGTGCTCCATATCTCTCGCGTACGCCACGTACCCAACGTCCACAAACCCGTAGTACGCTTTCAAACTTCTTCTCTTCTTCCACAATTTGTCCTCCACCAAAATCACCTTCGTCGCGTTGCTCGGCACGTTCAAATACTCCGCCATGGACAACGTAAACGCATTTCTCTGTCCCGCTTTAAACGAATCCGTGTTGTACCCTTCAACAGCCATTCGCGAGGTAACCGACGCGATCGGGGTATAAAATCCACTCCCCGTGTAGGCGATAAAATCCGCGCTTTCCTTCTCCGGCTCGTACACGTACAAGCCAAAAATCAACCCCAAGACTAACATTAAAAACCCAAACGCGGTGAGTTTCTTACACACGGATTCCGAGCAGCACAACACTCGACCGTCCCATTCTTCGTCCTCTAACCACGGGATTCCTTCGAAACCGCCGCCTTTTTGTGCGCCTCTCTCTCGATGTAAAGAGACGTCGCCTTTGATTTTTTCCAAATATTTGTTGTTGGAAGGCGCCATCTTTTCCTAATGAACGATTTTTGATGATCTCTGTGGGATGATAATACGATGATGATGGTAAAAGAGAGGCGGTAAAATCGTCAGCGATTGCCAAAACCGAGAGAGTATCTCGCGCAACAAAAGCAGATCTCGCTCACTCGCGTCTCGAAGCGTTTCGAGAGGGAGAAGAGAGACGGTTTATATAAAAAGAGAGAGACCGGAGAAAGAAAGATTTGATTATTGTGATCGTTTGAATCCCGACTCCTTCCCGAGAGAGAGAGAGAAAAGGAGAGAAATGATCATCTCTCTTTCCTCTCCTCAAAACCTCACTCTGTTACAGTTCGTACCTTTAGTTCCTCCGATTATATATATTTTACGATGTGCTCGCTTCTTTAAAGCGTTTCTTCTGCTCTCTCTCTCTCTCTCTCTCTAAGTGTGTTTCTACGAATACGTGTGAGGATTCTAATAAGCGGCAGAGAGAACGAAAATTTGGACCGTCGTCACAAAAAAGACAGCGTCTGGCGTGTTGCATTGTTTAGGGTGTTGGTACTTTTGAGTAAGAAAAAAAAAAGCTCGCAATTCGTTCGCACAAAACGACATTTGACTCTTCTGTGGAACGTACGCAAAAATCACGATGACTTTACAATAAAACGATATAAAGAAGAGGGAACTGCTTTGCTTCTCTCTCTCTCTCTGATGTGGCACAGTAACACATAAACTGTGCTCGTCGTGGTGGTACTACGAATACTACTGCTACTACTACTACTACTAGGAGAGAGAACGAAGGCATTGATGACGAGTGCGAAATTGGGCCTCGTGACGACGTCGTCGTCGTCGGGAAGAGGCATTTTTGGTGTCGGGCAAACAACGCGACGGGAGAAACGACAGCGTTTCAGAAGAACGACTTTCACGACGGAGAGAAGGAAGAGGAGGAACGGTGATGACGACGATGATGATGATGAGAACAGTCCTTTCTTCTTTTTCGGGTTTGGGCGGCGTCGAGAGTCTTCGTCGGTTTGTGCGTCTTCGTCGTCTTCCTCTTATCCGCCGTCGTCCTCTTCTTCCAACGACGACGAAAGAAGAGAAAGCGTAAGAACGAGCAAAAGCGCGGAAAAGGAGAACCGTGATGAGAGACGACGGTGGAGGAGTGGGAGTGCGAGTAGCAGCAAAAGCGCAGCAAACGCCTCCTCCACGAAGAACAACAACAACGTTACGTCTTGGAGGTCTCCAAACTCTTCTGCGTCGTACGGGAAGAACCAACGAAGACCAACGTCGTCGACGGCTTCGTCTTCCTCTTCTTCTTCTGCTCCTTCTTCGATGATGTCGCAGTTTTCGAAAACGGCCACTCCGGCGGAAATATGCCAATCCGTTCTCTCTGAACTGGAAAAGAATCCGGATAAACCAGGTTTACGAGTGACCGTATTCAGCGCCGTGCAAGCGTTGGCCATCGATCGAGACTGCGTGTTGCACTGTTGCGCTTTGTTGAGGGAGTGTTTGAGCGGGAAGTACGGCGAAAACGCCGTGTCGATCGTTTCCCCAGCGACGATTGCGTTGCTCGTGCGCGTGGAGAGGGCGCGAACGAAAGCGCTGGGATATAGAAATAGAAGTTCGAGTCGCATGAGATACGTCGCGGCGGTGTTCAAGTTAGCCGAAGAGAAGTACAAAGCGCGGAAAGGCGGAGAAAAGATATTTTGTTCGTTGGAAAGTTATTGCGACGTGATTCAGATATTAGCCAAGTTTTGTTCAGAAGAAGACGAGCAAGGGTACTATGGCAGGTTGCAACGGCAGGCGCCGTATAGTTCTCTGAAAGCAGCGGCGGCGAGGAGTAGCGGTAGTAACAGTAGCAATAATAATAGTAAGAAATTACTCGATCCAAAGTGTCTCGCACTCGGACCGAGAGTAGAGCCGACGTTGGACACGGCGTTAGATTTTTGGCGACGTCTTGAAACGCACCTCACGGAGGAGAAGAAAACGTTTCCGGCCGAGTTTGACAACAACGCGGTCGTCTCCGGCGTCCGAGCTTTCGTCTCCGCGAAGAAGCGGTCCGAGGCGGAACGGTTTTTATCGAAAGCCAATCCAAAGTTACTCTCGGCGTCTTGTTTCAACGTGTTGATTGAATCGTTTGGAGACGAAAAGAACGTCAAAGGTATTGAATCGACGCTGAAAATGATGCGGGGATTCAACGTCCCGGAAAACGAAGCCACGTTTGGCGCTTTAGTCACCGCGTTTGCCAAGTGCAATCGACTCGATAAAGCCGAAGAGTTTCTTGAACTCGCTGGGAGGAAGAAGTACGCCACTGCGAGGTCGAAACCAGGCGTGCGCGCGTACACGTCGTACATCCAACGTTTGTGTCTGGCGAGACGGGTCGACGAGGCGAGGAAAGTGTTGTTCGACGGCATGCTCAGAAGAGACAAAATTGACGTGAAACCAAACGTGCACACGTTTACGGCGTTCATTGACGGTCTCAACTACAGCGAATTCGAAACGCCGGGGAGCTTAAAAGAAGAAAAGAAAATCATTACCGAGATGTTTAAAGTGTTAGAAGTGATGCAAGCGGTGAACGTGAAACCGACGACGGCGACGTTTAACGCCATTCTCAAACGCGTCTCCGTCTTGTTCTCGTCCAATTCCTCCGTGAAGAATAAACGAGTGGACGACTACGCCAGAGTAGTCATCGACGAGGTCTTTAAGAAGATGGAAGAGGCAGAGTGTTCGCCAAATCTCATCACGTACAACACGTTAATAGACGCCTCAGTAGCTTCGGATCGACCGAACGATGCGTACGAATGGCTTTCGCGATTAGCGGAGTCGGGATTGAAACCAGATCAGTACACGTACGCGACGTTGTTGAAATTCTTCGCCTTGCGAAGAGACGCGAGCGGGACGAAATGGGTCCTGGCAGAAATCGATCGTTTGCGCGTGCGCGTAGACGTGAGAGTATACAACGCGGCGTTTAACGCCCTGGCAAAGAGCGGTGAGATTGATGAAACCGTTGATTTGATTCGCGAGTTGGAAAGTACGACGGGCGTTTCGCCAGACGCAGCGAGTTATTTGGTCATCATCGACGCCTACGCCGCGGATTCGAAAATCGAAGATGCGGTGAGAGTGTACGAAACGTTTTGTAGAGGCGAGAGCGAGGAAAATGCGGCGAAAACGGACGCGCGAACGAGATCGCGCATGGTGAAGATACTTTGTGATTCTAAGAAGACCAACGCGTCGTTGTTTCGAGACGCGGACGGTTGGATCGAGCGTATCATCGAAGAAGATTCGGTTTCGGAAGACGAGAGAATACAACTTCGTCAAGCTACGGCACAGTACTTGACGACAAAATCGAGTAATACCGCGGCGAACAGACAAAAGAAAATGTTGTCGTCGTCGTTGTCGTCTTCTTCTCAACAGCAAAAAACCCCGCGCGTTGTCATTCGCGAAGCGGTTTTGCTTCCGAGAGACAACGACGCCAACGTCGGTTCCCGAGACGAAGGCATGTACGCCATGTACTCGATGGAAAAAGAAGACGACAGCGATGAAATCAAACTCACGAAAACAAACGTGCCTTGCGATACGGATCAAACTTTCAAATGGGATAGAGGTGTTGAGATGTGGAAATTTTGGTTAGGCATTCCGAACCGGTACTATCGCGATGCGAATTCACCTTTTACCGACGAAGACGAAGAGAATCCTTTATCAGGATCAGGGAACGGGCCCGTCGAGGTTTAGGAACCGAGAGCGCGTACAAGCAACTTGCATTTAGTTATAGAGTTTTCGTTTAAAAGTGTGTGTGTATTATAAATTAGCGCGTCATGTACTGTATAAACTTTACAGCATCTCTACTTCTACTTCTACTATTATTATATAAAACTACGACGTGTTCGAACCGTTCGCCCCGTAGTTGTTCCCGCGAGTACCGACGAGTAACGACCCAGCGCCTGTTTGATTCGCTACCCTGGCCCTTGGCAGCCTCTGCTCTTCTTCTTCTTCTTCTTCTTCTTCAACGTCCTCGTCTTCCTCGTCTTCCTCTCCCGCCACCGCGGCTGCTTCTAACAACCCCATGGCGTGCGTCATGACGCTCTCAAAGATCTCCTCGTTCATTCCTTCGTGTTCTAAAACCGTCTCCATCCTATTCCTTCTCCTCGCGCGCCTCTCCTCCTCTATCTCCCTCGCTCTTCGCTCGCGCGCCCGCGTTTCCATCTCTCGCAGCCGACGGACGGACTCGCGCTCCAACTCCCGTCGACTCTGATGAGCGCGCGCGTCGTCGTCCTCCTCCTCCTCCTCCTCCTCCTCCTCGTCGTTTGGTCGCGATAACAACCTCTCTTCGCTTCCATTCTTCGCTTGCGTTCCTGTTTTCTTCTTCTTCTCTCGTAAACTCTTCCGACACGTCGGACACCGTCGGCTTCGAGCGAGCCAACTCTCGATGCACTCTTCGTGGTAGACGTGTTTGCACGGCAACTCCGCCAGGCGAAAACACCTTTGAACTCCCGCGCGTTGTTTGTTCCCATCGTCGTCCTCCGTCTCCTCTCTCTTTTTTGTAAACCTCGATAAACATATCGCGCAGCACTGTCCGTTTATCTCCTCCTCGTGCGAACACTCGCGCCTTTGGACTGTTCGCAAATCCTTCAGCGTCGCGCTTCTTTCTTTAGTGTTGGTGTCGCGAGACTCGCCGTCGTCGTCGTCGCCGCTCGAAAAGTCGTCGTCGTCTTCGAGGTTCCACGTGTGCAGCCACGACTCGTAGCTCATGCGTTGCGTGCTGATTAACTCCATTTGTGTATTCGGTTGGTGTTTGAAAGAGTTATAGGGACTTTGAGTGCGCGGAGGAGGTGAGTGTTTTTATGACGAAGAGCGGAGGGAAAATGAGTAAACATTGCTGCTTTTTGTGTGCGAAATAGAAATGAATACATCATCACCGGTATTGGAACAACTCTCGTATTCTATGCTACTCTTTATTTAAAAGCCTCGGCGTTACCAGCTGCTTTCACGTACCTTCGCTTCTTGATCGCGTATAAGGTCAGGATACCGAACGCGGTCACGCACGTACCGGTGACGTATCTCCAACCCATCGGTTTCGGATACAAGAGTAACGACAGCGCGATGGAGAGCATTTTTCTCAAAGCTTTAATAATCTCTGTATTCGTCGCGCCGTACTGTCGAATGGAAAGCAAGATGAAGGAGACGCTCATGTATCCGAAAGAGGCCGCGATCATCGCTCGGAACACGCACTCTCGGTGGGAGTTCATGTAGGCGACTATCGGCCAAATCTCGCCGTTTAAAGTCATTCCAAACGTAGTCATTAAAAGTCCGAAAATATTCGCGTGCATGACGACTTCCGCGTGCGACGCCGGCAAACTGACGTTGAACAACCTCTTCTCTTCGAAATTCCCCGCCGCGGCTTCAATAAATAACGCGCACACTATCATCACCACCCCTTTGGGTTGGAACTGCGGCAAACTCGCTCTGTCTCCCAGCGCGAACAAACACACTCCGCACACCAAAGTCATCGCCGCGAAATAATCTTTCTTCTCGTACCGCCTTCCTTGCATCAACGCCCCCATGACCATCGTCGGTATCACTTTCGAACATTTGGCGACAATCCTCGTCGTGTAATTAATATACGATAAACTAAAGTTGGTCAAATACATCCCTCCGCTCGTCATGGTCGCTAAAAGCACGTAATCCTTAAGCTTCGCCCGTCTTCTAAAAATATTAAAGCTCCTTTTAAAACTCGTCGTCGTCGTCGTATTCTTCCCTCTAAAAGCGTTCTTGTTGTTGTGTTTTTGCTGTTCTTCATCATCTATCAGCGCGTTAAATCCTCTGCTATGATTACCCCCCCCACTAGTACTACAACTACTCCCGCTACTCCCGCTACCGCCCTCTCTAAACTCGTCGTTCGCCAACCGTTCCAAAAACCCCAACAAAGCGTACGTAAAACTCGTCACCAGCGTCACGACGCCGCCGAAGCGAAACCCAATAGCCTCTTTCGCGTGATTTCGAAACACGTACTCTTGCACCGTCGTAAATCCAAGGTAGGCGAACAAGGCCCCCGAGGCTAAGAGCCAAAAGATGCTCCTCTCGGAAAACAAAAGTTTCACCCCCCAAAGTTTTATCGGGTCTTTTTCCTTCGACGGTTGCGGCGACATCGGCATTTCGTTGACGCTGAGATTGTTGTTGTTATCCATCATCGTTATTGTTTCTTCTTCTTCTCCTCTGTTGTTGTGCTTGTTGTTGTTGCTCGCGTTCACGACGAGAGAAGTTTCGACATCATCGGAAAGAATAGATTTCATCGGAAACGCGTCGTTTTTAGAGGAGGAGGCGTTTAAAGAAGACGAAGGTTTAGAGGAGGAGGAGGAAAAACCATCGAAGAGACCCATTCTTTTTGTCTCTTCTCCGCGTTCGATCCGTCTCTCTTCTTGACTCTCTCTCTCTCTCTTTTCTTTATTAAGATATAGCGCAAGACTTGACGATTGACTGGAATTTTAATAGGGTGGTTTCAACGACGACGAACACCCTAAACACTCAAAAACGCTTAAAAAAAAAGAAAAAAAAAGAATCCAAAACGCGTTAGATTTTCAAAGAACAAACAAGCGAGTAAGAAGAAGATAAATGACGGAAATCGAACCGTGGTACAAACGCGTTTCCGGCCCGTTCCCCTTAAAATACGGGTGCGTCGGCGTGAAAGAGGACGGCGGCGGGTCCATGCGCGGGAGAGGCGTGGTTGGTCCGATGAAGATTCACCGAGCGGTGTTTCGACGAGACGAGAATCTGATCAGAGATTTAATCGAGAAGGAAAAGATGGACGTGAACGAGGTCGAAGCGGCTGGGAACACGCCGTTGTTTAACGCGGCGTACGATAACTGGGTGGAAGGGATCGATTTGTTGGTTTCGCTCGGGGCGAAAGTGAACGCGTCGAATAACGCCGGGGATACGGCGTATCGTTGGGCGGAGAATATGCAAAACGAGGAAGCGATGGAGGCGTTGAAAAAGCACGGCGCGGATCCGGAGTACGAGGGGCAGATTATCGTGCCCGAACACATTCCAAAGATACGAGATTTTTACGAGACGGAAAACGGCAAGACGCATCCGAAACCGAGCGAGGAGTTTTTGGCGTTTAAAAGAGAGGAGGATCGATTGTTGGCGTACGAAGCCGCGAACACGATGCAACCGTAAAAACTTCTCGCGTGTTCTCTCAACGCGAGTGCGACGAAGAGAAGAGCGCGAGAGAGAAAGAGAGAGTGAAAGATGTGATAACGGTATGATAATAATAATAATAATAATAATAATAATAATAATAATACCAGAAGATATTAACCGTCGCCGTCGTCGTCGTCGCGTTATTCACATTCCTTCCTTGTTCTTCAACTCGTCGATGACCGAACGCACGATGCCTTCCACTCTCGGTTTCCACAACCTCGCCCGCGCGTTTACGAACCAATCTGTCACTTGCGTTTGCGTCAACCCAGTTTTCTCGGCTAACATTTTCTTCTCCACTTTTGTTGGTACCGGTCGCTTTCTGGTGCCCGTCGGATAAAAGTTTTCATACAGCCACTCTGAGAGAATTTTTTTGACGCGTTTCCCGTGTCGTTTCGATTTTTCTCCTTCATCGTCGTCGTCGTCGTCGACGTCATCATTCTCGCCGCGCGTCTCTTCTTCACTCTTCAAATGTTTCGTATCACGAGTGGGCGTGTTCACCAACTTTTTATCGTTCTCCTGGTCATCGCGAGGAATAGAATTGTGTTCGCACGTCGTCGTCGTCTTTGCGCAAAACTTTTCAAACGCCACCAGAGCAACTTTCCTGGAATGTTTGAACTTATCTTCGATGACTCGCAACACGCGCCCGTCTGGGACGGATAAAGTCGTTTTCATCGCCTTCTTTGCGCGATTCAGTTGACGAGTTTCGATGTTGTTCAAATCTCGCAAACTCGAGCACACGTTATCGGCGACGATGTTGATTTTTTGGTCGTCGTAATTGTTTTTCGAGGGATTTAATGATCTGGACGAAGCGATCTGGACGACGCTTTTTTGCAACTCTCGAATGCGATCGATGGCGAAGGAAAGATTATCCCACGGCTGCGGTTGTATCGTAGAAGATTTCTTGGGAGTTCGCGTGGGAGAGGTTGGTATCGTCGCGTTCGTATCCTCTTCCTTTTCATCCTGTTTCTTCGTCTTCTTCTTCGTCTTCTTTTCGGCGGCGGTGAGAAATCCAGCGCGTTCGAGCTCGAACAGTAACACGTCTCTCGCGTGCCTTCGAACGTTTGCCGCCAACTTCTCCCCGAGAACATTTTTATTCCCTCTTATGTCCTCGCTCAACGTCATGCGCGAAAGATCAAAACCTTTTTCTTCGTTGCCATCTTCAGCCGCGGGAGTCACATCGTCCAAGAAAAACAACGCCTTGACGTCTTCGTCCTCCTTCGCGAGCGCTTCCAATCGATCCAAAAACAGAGCACCCGAAGATTCGTCTTCTTCGGAAGTCTCGTCTGAAGACGCCGACGACGGAGTCGGTTTTGTCGAAGGTTTTTGCCACATTTTGTTCAAAAATACGTCCTCGCTCACGGTCCAAAACTTTTCCACGTATTCGTCCGCGCAGTTGAACAGAAACGCGCGCATCATCGCATCCTCGTCCTCATCTTCGTCTTTTTTGACCTTTATCTTCTTCATCTTCTTTTGATCCTCTTCCTCCTCCGTGGTTGTTGTTTCTTCGCTGCTAAAAGTCACATTGCTGCTCTTTAAAAAAAGCGCGTCGAGATCAAAATCTTCGTAATCTCTCTCTACGTTCATATCGATATCTTTCAAGGAAATATCTTCGACTCGAAAGAAGGTGAGAAAATCATCATCCATCTTCGCGTCCTCGTAGTTCTCCTGCGTGGTAAAAGGGGGTAAAAGTGGTGGTTAGTTAAAAACGCCATCATCAATCGCGAATCGTTGTTGCCGGGTGTTAACAAAACAAGAGTTTAAGAGAGAATTATAGATATAAATGTTTACATTTACCGCAACAGATGTTTTTGCTTTCATTATCATCTTTCGTTTTCGTCGTCGTTTCCTTCGTCTCCTTCTCTCTTTCGTTTACTACAACGATAACAACAACAACAAACACAGCGCGCGACAGCGCCCGTTCGCGAAGAAAAGGTGGTGCGCTTATTAATTAGGCTTTTGTTTTGTTGTTGTTTTTTTTTGACCAAAAAAGTAAGCGTTTTTCTCAAATTAAGAAATTTCTTGGACAGAGGACGAAAAGAGAGTTAAAAACTCCTCATATCCGATTGACTAAACAAACACACAACTTTGCACGGCAAAAGCTGCTCTTTACCGCGAGGAGCACACGACGACGAACCGAGAAAAAGAATGAGGAGCAACAGCAGCGAAAAGGGGGGGCCAAAACTGCACGCGTTCACGTACGTGACCGCATTCGTTCTTCTTTTCTGGCTCCCGTTCGTCAAAGTCCACTACGATTTATATCACGATGTTAATGAGAAAAGAATCAACTTCACGCACGCGTTGTTGACGCTTTTCAACGCCGTGAACGTTCTCATATGCATATGGGAGATGAGTTTATTCGTGCACCAAAACGAGGTGCAAAAAACGTACCGAAAGTTGAAGAAGGAAGTGGAAAAACGACGAGGAGGAGGAGGAGATTTACCGACGCCTTTGTGTTTGTTCGAGAAAATCACGCTTCGGGAAGCTTTGAGTTTAAAACATTGGCACGTGATTTGGTCCACGTACGCTCTGTTGGACCCGAGTTACGTCCAGACGCAAAGTTGGGGGTTTTGGGTGGATACTGGGAACGGATTTGTGACGATTGCGCCGACGATTGCAATGACGATTGGAGCGACGTACGATTTGAGCAGGTTTGGCGTATCGCCGTTGGCGTACGGGTTGATTGGGTTGATATTTAACTATCAGATGATGTATGGAACGGTTATTTACTTTTCGAATTACACGTATCAGCGCTATTACGAACGGGCGAGTTTCGGGAGCAAAATGGTGGTGCTATTCGCGAACGTGATTTGGATCGTGTTTCCCATGTGGTGGATGAAAGTGTGTTTTGAGATTGTGAAGGATGGTGGGAGTTTTCGAGGGACCAGTTTGCGATGACGATGATGATGATAGATTTAGTTTTTCCTCTGTGAACTTAGCTTTTTGACTTCTAATAATAATATGTACAAATTCGTGTTGCTGCTATCTATATGTCTACCCGAAGGCATCTCTCCTCTATAATATCTACATGCCAAAGTCTGAGCTGGCGTCCATCAAAGCGCTCACCGCCGAGTACGTGCCGCTTCCGACGCACAAAAATCCAAGACCGACGATGGCGTAATTCAACCACTTCTCCTTGGCGTCTAACTCGTCGCCGAACATTTTTAGATAACACGCGGTTGGAAAGATAAGACTGACCGATAAAGTCAGCACGGCGCCGACTAAGCTCATGGCTACGCCGAAAAAAGGAAGTTTCACGGCTAAACCGAGCGCGAACAATCCTAAACCAGTCCTAGAGACTCTCGCGGGAAGTAAATTTTCAGCTTTCGATGTGTCTAAATTGAACTTCTCCTCTACGCCTCGAGCGACCGGGTCCATCGTTAACGCGAACTTCGCGAGCGGGTTGATCGTGATTAATCCTAGAGCAATCGTGCTAATAATTCCAGCTGGTAAATCTAACGTCACCTCCGAGGACACTTGGTCGCCGAATAAGAAATACCCAGCGCATCCCAGAAGTAAACAGTTAATCATGACGACCCCGTAAGTCTTGTCTAGCATAGACTCGTACTCTTCCGGTTTTTGCATGGACGTGTATATCGCGGGAAACACCGCGTGTCCCGCGAACACGAACGCTAACAAACCGAAAGATAAAGGGTACGTGGAATAATGTACCAAAGCCGTGTGCGGAAACTCGTACCCGCTCGGATTCGTCAACGCTTGAATTAAATCCCACCCAACGACTCCGGTTAAACCGACCGAGGCGACAAATCCCAACGCGCCAATGAGTGAAAGTTTCGATAAATCAACCAACCAAGTCGTAGGGATCATAACACCGGCAGCTAACAACATCAGCGTCTCTTTCGATTGCGACATCGTCGATTCAAACAACAACTTCAAATGATCGCCTTCTAAGATGAAAAACAAACCGCACGTCCCGATCAACTCGGCGTACAGCACCCAACTAATCAAACTTCTCCCAAACTCTCCAAACGCCGCTTCACCGATATCTTCATACGTGGTTAACGCTCTCCTCGCTTTTTTAACAACCGTCACGCTCCCGTCTTCGTTCACGTCCGAGTACGTGTTAAAATTCGTTCGCATCGGCAAAGAGCCTCGCCTTTGACATCGAATCAACGTCTTCCCGGTGTAATTCGTCGTCGCTCCCAACAACAATAAAACGACGATCCCTGCCCATCCGCTCTCTCTCAACGCGTACGGTACCGATAACGTCCCAACGCCTAACAGAATATTCACCGAATTCGCCAACGCCTGTTCCGTCGTCGAGTTCCCCACTCTGTGATACACGCCCGGGCGATTGTCGATGTCCTCGTTTTTAAACTCCAGCCGTTTCGCCGCGGTCGGTAACTCGTTCTCGAGTAAGACGACGTTCGCCTCGCACGAATCCGCGCACGTCGAAAACGACGACGCGCTTTTGGCGTCCGCGGCGCATTCAGCCAGTAAAACCTCTCTCGATGTTGTTGTTGTTGTTAATGTTGTTGCGTTCGTATTATCATCTTTATTCTTATTCTTATTACTACTCTTCGTCGTTTCTTTTTCTTCTAAGAGCACTCTTTCGCTCCTCTTCTTCTCGGACGACGACGATTCAGACGACGCCTTCATCGTCGTCCTCGCCCGGCGAGGAAGAGAAGATATCATCAAACGCCTCCTTTTCCTTTTCCTTTTCGCCAAGAAGGACGATGTTTTTGTCGCTCGGGGAGGATGATGTTCGTTCCTCCTCTCTCCAAACGACAAAAACGACGTCTTCAAAGTCTCATTCATCGTCGTCAAAAACATCGTCTCAAAAGAGAGAGCGCGCGCCTGTGAAAAGCACAAAAACCTCCTCCGTTGTTCTCACGAAAATTTATTCTGTTTTAAAGGAACGCATGCGTTGCGTATAAATATATATCCGCGCGCGTTTCGTAGACGATTATTGTATATCGGATAAATGGTGACTTTTTGTGAGTAAAGGACGCCCCGAAAAAGAGAGGAAGGAAGGACAAAAGCTTTTCGGAAAAAAAAAAAGAGCTCCCCTCCTTGTTGTTAAAAAGGAGCAAAAGCAACCACGACCACGAAAAAAATTCAACCGCAAAAGAAAGAAAAAAAGCGGTTGGTTGCCCCACAAAAGAAAGCGACTCCTTGACTCCTTGACTAGTGGATAGCGTTACTCTCCCCATTTTTTTTCTTTCCCCATTAAAGAGAGATTCCGAGAGCGTGACTTCTCGAGACTCGATACGATAATAATCACTTTTGCGCGGTGTGTTGCGTTTAATAAAGATGATGACGACGACGCGGGCGACGAGTTTCGCGTTGGGAGGGCGACGACACCACGTTTTGAATACCACTACTGCGAATACTAAAACGCGCAACAATCACAACGAGAACAAGAACAACAAGAGAGGAGGATTGAGATGCTTCGCGAAAGCGGCAGCCGCGAAAACGACGACGCAAAAGAAGGAAGACGTCCCGAAAAACCTGGAGCGTTTGCGCATCTCGACCCCGTGGGAGGACGCGCAAACGGTTTTGAAATCGGAGTTTAAAACCTCCGAGGAGGATTTAAAAACGTTCGGGGAATTGACCAAGGAAGAGTTGGAAAACGCGTACGAGATGATGCAGTTGTGCAGAGACTTTGAAAACGAGTGCAACCAGTCGTACATGGGCGGGAAGATTCGCGGGTTCATGCACTTGGATAACGGGCAAGAGTCTATTCCAGCCTTGTTGGCGAACAGCATTCGCAAGTCTGATTTGAAGCACTCGTATTACAGAGATCATTGTCACGCCATCGCCTGCGGCGTGGACGCCGGTAAAGTTATGGCGGAGTTGTACGGGAAAGACGGCGGGACGTGCAGAGGTACCGGAGGAAGTATGCACATTTACGACGTGGAG
>JACLAA010007432.1_pt1 | contig 36907 bp, 31 predicted proteins | sample 8027891 | NCBI WGS metagenome assembly JACLAA01 (sample SAMN15724900, study PRJNA655200) | protist metagenome | isolation source: fluorescence activated cell sorting (FACS) single amplified genomes of... | place: Spain: Blaines Bay Microbial Observatory, Mediterranean Sea | collected 2016-01-19 | reverse complement strand
TAATAACAAGCGCTTCGAAAATACCATTCCTGGTTTAGCCGAAGCAGCGAATTTGGCGGCAAAGAACAAGAGGAAACTTACAGGGGACAACGAAAAAACGGGCTTGGCATCTTTGATCGATTTCATCGACGAACCAGTCCGCGAAAAGGTGGAAGCGAACGCGTCGGGTGGAATTTTAGCCAAGTTGAAGAGCCAAGAACTAGGAGAGAAGAGTGGGGCGTTGGTGCAATTCAACGCAGACGCAAACGCCGCTTCAAAGTCTTCGGTTTTTGGCGCAAACGCAAATATGAAATCGAGCGCGCTCGTGACGGCAAATTTAGCGTCCAAGTGGCCGAGACCGGAGTGGAAAAAACCTTGGAAGTTATACAGAGTCATCTCGGGTCATCAAGGATGGGTGCGCTCGGTTGCTGTGGACAAGTCGAACGAGTGGTTCGCCACCGGTTCTGGAGATCGTTGCATAAAAATTTGGGATTTAGCCACGGGGGGGTTGAAGTTAACTTTGACCGGTCACATCGAGCAAGTGATGGGATTAGCCATTTCAGACAAGCATCCGTACATGTTCTCGTGCGGTGCAGATAAAAAAGTCAAGTGTTGGGATTTAGAATACAATAAAGTGATTAGAAACTACCACGGCCACTTGAGCGGCGTGTATTCGATAGCGTTACATCCGGACTTGGATATATTGATGACTGGTGGTCGAGATTCCGCGTGCAGAGTTTGGGATATGCGCACAAAAGCGCAAGTTTTTTGTTTGTCTGGACACGAATCAACCGTAGGATCGATTATTACCGAGAACGTAGATCCTCAAATCATCACGGGGAGTTACGATTCGACCATCAAGACGTGGGACTTAGCAGCGGGTAAGTGCATGAAGACGTTGACGCATCACAAGAAAGGGGTTCGCGCGATGGTTATGCATCAGAAGTACTGGGAATTTAGTTCCGCTTCGGCAGATAACATCAAGAAGTTAGGTTTGCCAGATGGTCAGTTCAAGCATAACATGTTATCTAAGCAAAACGCCATCGTCAACGCCATGGCGCTCAACGAAGACAACGTCATGATTTCTGGAGGAGACGACGGTAGCATGCGCTTTTGGGATTACGAAACCGGACATTGCTTCCAATCGTTACAAACGCAGGTTCAACCGGGTTCCATGGAAGCCGAAGCTGGCATATTCGCGCTGGGTTTCGATAAGACTGGGGAGAGATTGATTTCTTGCGAAGCGGACAAAACTATAAAAATGTGGAAACCTGACCCCGACGCTTCACCCGAGTCCCATCCGAACATTCCTTTCCTTCCACCAAAAAGCATCGGTAGAAGCTAAATTAGCGGGCTAAATTAGCGGTAGAAGCTAAATAAATAATAGGATAGAGTACATGCATTGTAAAAATTTCTTGTTGTACAACACATATATTAAAAGTCAAAATCTTTTACAACTCGGTGTGCGCGAGTCCTGCATCGTGTTTCCAACCGTAATCTTTCTTAAATACTTGCATCGTGTCAAAATCCTTTTTCATTTTCTGCGCCAACTCGAACGGCGATACGTTTCGTTTATTCTTCAAGTGGGGATTTGCACCGCTCTTCAACAAGTGATGCATGGCCGGCAAGTGATCTCCTTTTACCGCTTTATGCAAAGCGGTATCGCCGTCGGTATCCAAGGCGTCAACCACCGCGCCTTTCTCTACTAACATCTGGACCATTTTCAGCGAAGATCGTAACGCTGCTTCGTGCAACGGCGTCGTCTCGTTACCCATCGAGCGTCGCTCGTTCACGTCAACGCTTTCGTTTCGTAGCAACCATTCGACGTAGTTTATACATAACGGTTGCCACATCCTCGAAGCGAAGTGAATGGGTTGATACCCGTCTTCGTTGACATCCACGACGCTCGCACCGTGCTCGACTAACGTCTTCCCAATCTGCACTTGCTCGCGGAAAGGACAGTGTGCGGCGCTAAAATGGATCGGTCTCGAACCTTTCAACGTCATGTTCACGTTTGCTCCTAAGTCTAAAGTCGTTTGCACGTACGTGTTGTTCCCGAGTTTTATCCCTTGTTTCAACGCGGTTATCCCCGACCAGTGTACCGCGTTATCGATTTTGTAATGCTCCGGAAACAACTCAAACTCTTCCTTTAACTTTTCGTGGTCTAAATCTTTCCCGACTTCGTGCAAATTCGCTGGTTTCCTAACCTCCGGTTCCGGAGGTTTATCGTGCACCGCGTCTGGTTCTTTGTTCCCGAAACCGTACGTCCGTTTCAGTTCGTGATATAACGCGGAATTTCCGTGACCACCGGCGAGGACAGGAGAAAGAAGGAATTCAAGACAAAAACACACGAGGAGGAAAAAAGAAAGACGCGATGATCGTAATAATGATACCATATTGTTGCGTTAAAGTTATTGTTGTTGTTGTTGCGTTGTTCTTGTTGTTGTTACTTGTCAATTATGACTACAAGTGAAGTTTAATCAAGGGCGCGCATTCACTCAATTATTTTTGCTTTTTGCTTTTTGCTTTGTTCTTTCGTGTTGATCGATTGCGCATTCCTTATTATTTAATCGTCTAAACCCGTATTGCATTTCTAAATTTTTTCTATTTCATGCTATCGCAGACTAAACACTTCGCCTCGTACGCGCGCTTCATGGTCTCGTCGCTCTGTTTATCTCTCAAAACGACAATCTTCACGGAATCTCGCATCTCTTTCGGTAATAACACCATGACGGCGTTGATTAAAATCTGCGTTCCTCGCGGCGGGTTACCGATCCTGTGGACTTTCGCGCGCTCGTAAAAGAGCTCCCCGATGGCGGATAAGCCTCTCGCGATGACGTCAAAAGGAGGCGGGTTGGTTAAACCGCATCCGTGCATGTCGATGAGGACGTCTATTTGACCTGGGACTGTTCGATAGTCTCGGTCTAATAGGCGCGTTTTGACGCCGTGGTATAAAGTAGACACCATCACTTGGTCCATGAGTTGCTTGTTTTCGTGAGATAGCTCTGAATTTGCCGCGCCTATTCTCACGAGAAGCATATCTCGTCCTCCGTTTTGAGCTGTATCGTTTTCGTCGTTCAGCCGCCACGTGCAATACGGCACGCACGGATGGTCGCGGAGCTTTGCCGTGGACCAAATCTGGTACGCCGTTTCGTCCGGCAACTCGCCGAGTTTTCTTCTACCACCACCACCACCACCCGTCGTCGTCGTCGTCGTCGTCGAGCTGACACTATTCGTTGAGGATAAACGAGACCGAGTGTCGAAAAAGTCCTCGTCGACGTCGGATTCGAAATAGTCTCCGTCCAACAGTTCGTCGATGTCGTAGTCGTTTTTGTTCGCTTCGTCGGAGGAGGAGAGGTATTCCGACACGTCGTGAAATCTCGTTTCCGACTCTCCGCTTTTCCTTCCGTCTCTCATCATCGCGCGAGGAGTGTCGTTATCGTCATCATCGCCATTCCACGCGTAACTTTTGCTTCTTCTTCTGTTCTTCTTCTTCATCATCATCATCATATTCATCCTCTTCCTCCTCCATCGCTCGTCCACGGACGGCTGAAAGCGAGAGTCGTGAATTATCCGTCGCTCGTGCCTTTGACGATTGAGCAAGTGCGAACAGACGACGCAGACGAGGAAGGATCCGACCGCGACGGCTTCGTCGAGGTGCATGGTGATGATATATATCCCTTTATGATGATGATGTTTTCTTCTTCATCATCTCTGGCCTAAACCACCACCACCATCACGACGACGACAAACACAACAGCACATTTTTTTTCCCAAAAGCGTGTGAGATGTGCTGCTGGTCGTTACAAAAAGAATAAGAAAAAGAAGAGAAAAATTCTATTTTTATTCTCAAAAGCTATAGCTATGTGATTTTTCAACTTCGAGCAGCGACGAACGCCTCCAACGCCTCTTGCCCGCACTTTTCGTACTCCGCGACGACTGCTCTGCACCTCGTCGGGAGCGATTCTTCTATCCCTCCTCCCGACGATGACTCCTTCTCGAAGCACTCTTTCACTTTCCTCGAAGACGTCTTGAGTTTACGCTTCACCGCGCTCAACGTTTCGCGTTCGCTCTCGCTCTTAAAGTCTTCCTCGTACGGATTCTTCTCCACGGCTTCAATCTCTTCGATGTATTTCGCTAAGCTATCTATTTCGTTTTGTTCGTGTTTTAATAAGGCTTCGTTATATTTCGCGGTCGTTTGGAGTAACTGCGCGAGTTCCGGTTTCGTTTGTAAGAAATAATGGTCCGATGATGAGGTTGAGGGAATGCTCCCACTTTCCCGTCGTCTTTGTTGAGAAGCGTTCGACGAGGAGGAGGAGAAGGAGGTGGTGGAGGAGGACCCTTCCAACCTTCTCAAAAGCTTACTCGTCAACTGTCGTTGTTTAATAAGGATGTAGGAAAGGAAGAAGAGGATGAAGAGAACGAGTTATTCGATTCGTTCATTTTTTGTCACGCAGGGAAGAAGAAGAAGAAGAAAAAGAAGAATACAAAGAAGAAGAAACACGCACGCGAAGTCCACCGGGAGTCGTTTGTTGGGGGGTGCCCGTCGTCGGCGTCGTCGTAGCATCCAGGACGTGTTTTGGTTTCGACGCTCTGAGTCCCATCGCGCGTGTGGCGTTTGTATTATTTAAGACTGAACTGCACTGAACTGCTCTAAAAACTGGTTTTTGTCCGTCAGTCTGGGACCTGAATTTTCATGTTTTTTTTAAACGCAGCTTGTCAGCTTTTGTGTTGGATCTCTAACTGCGTAAGAAGATACGATTTGTTGCAACATCCCCATATAAATTTTACCACGCGCATACGACGAGATGAACAAATGATCACAGTTCGTAAGAGGAAGTAAAGAGAGGCACAGAGAGAGATAATGCGCGGGATGTTGGCGAGGATCTCCAATCCGTCTTTATCGATGACGCGCAGCAAAGGAAGAGGAGGAGGAAAGAAAATGCGTCATCTGCACAACGCTGGCTCCCAAAACCAGTTCTCCTTCTTCGGCTTTTGCGTAAGGGAGGAAACGAGGAGGAGAAGGGATGGTGATGTTCTCTGCGTCCGCGCGTCTTCGATCGATTACGGTCGATCCGTGGACGAGGAGAGCGAAGAAGACGACGAGGAGGAAGAGAGGAGTCGAGACGATCGACGGAGCAGATCGAAGTTGCAAGCGAGTTCTTCCGAGAAAAATGTCCAAAGCAGGAGCAGCAGCGGCAGCAGAATATCTTCGGCAAAGTCGGCGTCTTCGCCCGCTCCGCCGAGCGCAAACAGAGGCACGCAGATTAATCAAATCAACACCGAACTCGTCTGGGAGCTTGAGAGGAAAGGCGAAGGATGGGGAGAAGAGATTTTCCCATCTTTGAAACAGAAACGACGCGTGATTGAACCGTTGGCGTCTCGAAAACGACCGAGTAACATGCAAGCGTACGTGGAAGATTACTTGGTAGAAGTCGTCGGTTTTACAGAAGACGAAGCGGTGGCGACATTTTCAGCCGCGGCAGCGTGGCGGATTACCGCCAGGGGCAGAGCGTTAGTCGATCGAAAACGGATGAAACTCATCGCGGAAAACGCTCAGAATGCTATAGAAGTTTTTAGAAGGTGCGGCTTGTCTCAGGAAGAAGTTCGACAAGTTATCCGAGCGGCGCCGCAGGTGTTGGCGGTTTCACCGACGCAGTCGAGATGGAATTTTAGTTTATTAGAGTACGCCGCGAGACAGTTATCGGAGAGTGGAGGTACGTTAGGGAGAGTTCGAATGCGCGAGCGGACTGGGAGACCGCCGTTGAGAGACGAAAGCGGCCAGGTGAAGGAAACGTATTACGCGAGAACGAAAGGTTTGGTGAAGAGAGCGCCAGAGACATTGAGAGAATGGGTCTTGGAGACGCGCTTGAATAGAACATCCGGATCGTTAGCTCAAGAGCAACTGTATTTGCTCGATATTGTAGGTTTCGACGCATTAGAACCAGAGACCAAGGTTTTACAAGCAAACACGGTCTGGGAAAGTTGGTTCGACGAGTTGGTTGAGTACCAGTGCATCACCGGGAACTGCGATCCGAGTTATTCCGAACGCGAGAAAGGCGGTTTAGGAAGGTGGGTTGCGAAACAACGATCGTTGTTCAAGAATGGAAAACTTTCGAAGAAACGCGAGTTTCGATTGCGTACTTTAGGTTTAAAACTCGACGAAGACGAGGCGGAGAGTACCGTTTCAGTGGTGAACATAAATTTCCAAGGCGGACTGACTGCTTTTGACGAATCCGCTTCGGATATGGCCATGTTTTTAGCCGAGCGAGGACAATATGCAGAGCCTCCTTTGGGAAGTCCTTTGGCGGTATGGCTGATGAAAACGAGAGAAATGGCTGAAAAAGGTGAGTTAACGGAGAGACAGCTGGATAAATTAGCCATCATCGGCGTCGACTTAACGCCTATTTCCGCCGCGTGGTTGAAAAATTTATCGGAAATGTCAGATTACGTGAGTAGGAAAAGGGTAGTGAATTTGCAGAAAGCAAACAGCATCAAAGCCTGGATAGAAGATCAAAAGGAGGCGTTCAGAAAAGGAAAATTGACTGAGGCGCAGATTAAGCGCTTAGAGGCTTTGGACCCGATTGTATTTCTTGATTTTTCAACGAAGTCGTCTTCATCCATCAACGCGCGCTGAGAGAGAGAGAGAAAAGACTCGTATTTATTTTATTATTAGGAACTACTAGGTATGTAATATTATACAACGCTGCATGACAAAATAGAAAAGAAAATGTACTAAATTTGATTGTACGGGCCATCGTTCGTATCGATAGCGTATTTACTGAAAAGCTGATGCTCTTGCAACCGTTCTTCTTTCGTGTGGACGTAGAGATTATACGATTCTTGAGCGCACCAAAAGCCGATGAACATGGCGATTATTTCATTATAAAGAAAGCCATACAAACCAATGCCAAGAGCGCACACTAATGAAACGAACGCGCAAATCTTTGCTGCGATATCAACTCTCACTTTCATCAGTTGCAACGACGCTGCGAAAATTCTACCTCCATCTAAAGGATAGCAGGGAATGAAGAGATTGAAAAGCATCAACGAGATATTGAGCCATAAGGCTTGAACGCACAACATGTCCATAAACGTCCCCGGAGTAAAAGCTTGAGATAATCCATACCACAACAGTGCTTGAGGTATGTGCGTTAAAGGACCAGCTATGGAGACGATCAAATCATCCTTAGCATCGCCGCTATGACCGATGTATGCGAGTCCTCCCAGAGGCCATAACAGAATGCCATGAACTTCGCCTCCGACTTTTCTAGTCGCGAAACAGTGGCCCAATTCATGCACTAAAACGGTACCAAACAACAAAGGAATGTTCACGACGACTAAATATAACCAAACTTTCATCGTCATCGTGGACGAATTCAGCAACCACGGGAGTGCGGCGGAGAGTACGAAATACAACAGCAACAACGGGTGAAGAGTAATTTCAATCCCAAACAAAGTTCCAACGTATATCGGGTTTCCACCGATGGGACTCATGGAAAAACGGTTGCTACTCGCTGTTGGAGTATCGTGAATGGTGTGTATGTTACTCATTTTATTCGTGATGTATTGATGTTCGCAATGTTGAGCGTAGGAGTAGGTATGTAGGAGTAGGAGTAGGAGTAGGAGTAGGAGTAGGAGGTGGTAGTTATGTGAGATTTTTTATGACGCACACCGAGATTATTATTGTTGTTTGACTTGCTGGGAAGTGTTTGACATGTTCGAGGCAAGCGATATGGTGTGATTTTACGATTACTGTGTGGTATCCTACAACAAGTTACAACCATTCACTACATACAGACTAATACGGAACAGATTTTGGTAACTTTGTCTTTGCGTTTTGCATGTTCATGTCAAACTTCTTGTTCCCAGAACCGGCAAAAATGTTGTGCGACTTTGCCATGTACTTTTGCTGACTCTTCTCCGAACGCCTTTGCAGCTGATTGATTTTCACCCATCTCTGCGCTAAACCGTTGCCGTTTCCTCTCTCGCCTTTAACTGTGCCTAATTTCTTCTCCGGGATGTGCTTCGTCATTCTTTCGTACAGTTCTTCTCTCGCGATTTCATCTTCTTCTCTCTCGTCGGATGGTTTGTGTCTTTGTTTGTAGTAACGCTTGAGCTCTCGCGGTCCTATTCTTTTCGTTTGGCCATCCGGTCTGTGAATGATTAACTCAAAGCCGTTGTCCGCGAGAGTAACCGTCGCAGAATTTCCGTCGTTATCTGGAAATTCATCTTCGTCCTCCTCTCCTTCTTCGATGTTCATCGACTCAATTCTCGCTAAAACAGCCTCTGCTTCGTCTTCGTCCACGGATTCCCAATCCGAACCGTTGTCGTCCCCGTCGTCCTCTTCTGAAGATTCCCACAAATCTTCCCCGGCTGCGATTTTTCTCTCCGCCTCTTCGATTTCTTCTCTGTGATGATCGCACCACTCTTGCAATCGTCTCGCTCGAGCGACCGATCTCGGCACTTCCTCTTTCCTCTTCAAGTGCGCGTTCGATACCACTTTTTGCGACGCCGACTTACTCGCTTCCGCTTGCATCACCACTCGGTCGAACAGTTCTTTCCCAACCACCGGTAATCCGCTCGTGTCTCGCTTCAAGTTATATCTGTGCCAATCTGTTCGATAATGCGCTTTCAATTCGTCCGTAGACTCGAAGATGACGCCCTGTTTATGAGTACACACAGAAGAGAGAGAGAAAGAGAAAGAGAAAAGTGTGCGATTCGCCGTCAGCCAGGAGCGAGAAAAGGTGAAATGTGAAAGAACAAAGAATCTATAATATAAATCAATATAAAACGTACAGGTGCGGTGTGACAGGTCAACCCGTGACTGCTGCGATCGTCGTCGCTCGCTTCCATCGTCCTCCACTCCTTATCCGTGCAGTGAGTATTCTTTTTACCTTTGCCGAAAAGGTGTGCGCTCTTCTTGGTTCAAGGAGAGAAAGGAATTTTATTTTTATAACGCACTTTTGCAGAGAGAGAACTCACCACAAATCACACATTTGGCTTTTTTTTTGTCTGGCGGCGTAAAGAAATTTCTCCATTCATTTTCGTGTTGTTGTTCGGACGCCCGCCGGCTTGAAACACAAACACACAAACGCACACATTTGACGACCGATAGATAATACAAAGATGGCGAAGAAGACGAGAGAGAAGAAATCGCCGATGGGTGGTGGTGGTGGTGGTGGTGGTGCGGCGAAACCGAAACACTCCATGAGCACGGAAAACAGAACGAAAGGAAGCGCGCACGGGAACTCGCAAAGAAGCGCGGCGACCGTGAGACGATTGAAAATGTACAAACAACGACCGATAAGAGATAAAAAAGGGAAGATTTTAAAGCAAGAGTTACAATCGAAGGAGTTACCGAGCACGAGAATCGTTCCCGATCGAAGATGGTTCGGGAATACACGAGTTATAGGCCAGAAGCAACTGGCTGAGTTTAGAGACGAGATGGCGGAGAAAACGGCGGACGGATATCAGGTGATTTTGAAGCAGAAGAAACTTCCTCTGTCCTTATTGGCGGACCCAGAGAAAGGAAGATCGAGACGAGTGAAGTTGTTGAACCAAACGCCGTTTTCGAGCGTGTTTGGAGCGAAAAAAACGAGGAAGAAGCCAAACTTGCAAATGGACGACATAATGGCGATGGCGCAAACCGCTGAACTGGCAGGAGAAGCGTACGACGAAGGCATAGAGACTGGAGCACTTCACGACCGCGATTTGGTGACTGCAGATGATGGTGTACGGAAAGCCGGTGGTGATGAATTGTTTCAAAAAGGACAATCCAAAAGAATTTGGGGAGAATTGTATAAAGTCGTCGACTCTTCGGACGTTTTGATTCAAGTGTTGGACGTGAGGGATCCTTTGGGCACGCGATGCGAACATTTAGAGAAGCATTTGAAAATGGACGCGATGAAACGGCACAAGCACTTGATTCTGTTGCTCAATAAAGTTGATTTAGTTCCCGCATGGGTCACCAAACGATGGTTGTACGCGTTATCGAAGGAGTACCCGACCATCGCGTTCCACGCCTCGGTGACGAATCCGTTTGGGAAGGGCGCGCTCTTATCTGTCCTGAGACAATTCTCTCGTTTGAGGTCCGATAAACAAAATATTTCCGTAGGATTCATTGGGTATCCAAACGTAGGTAAATCAAGCGTCATCAACGCTTTGCGAACGAAACGCGTGTGCGTGACGGCTCCGATTCCTGGCGAAACGAAAGTTTGGCAATACGTTAACTTGACCAAGCGTATTTTTCTCATCGATTGTCCTGGCGTCGTGTATCACGATACCGAGGATACTGATACGGATGCCGTTTTGAAAGGCGTTGTTAGAATAGAGAAGATGGATGACGCTGCGGACCACATACCAGACGTCGTAGCGAGAGTAAAGCCGGAATATTTGCGAAGAGCCTACCGAGTCGCGTCTTGGACTTCGCCGACGCATTTTCTCGAACAAGTCGCGAGGAATCAAGGCAAATTATTAAAAGGGGGTGAACCCGATTTAAATTCGGTAGCCAAGTCTATTCTATTTGATTGGCAGCGCGGTCGAATTCCTTACTTTGCACCACCGCCCTCGCTACCGCCGAGCGAGGATGTCTTAGCGGCAGTTCGAGACGCTAAGAGCGCCAAGAACGGCGGCGGGGGCGTGTCCGAAAACGCATCAAAATCAGAACGCGACGCCGCTGAAGCGATGACGCAAACGGCGAGAGATTTGTTGGTGAAACAAGTCAACCGACGAATTCCGCGCGCAAATGGATTGTTCGACGCCGAAGATGCGCGAGATGACGAAATAGAGGATGTAGAAATTGAAAGTAGTGTCGACGAAGAAGACGAGGATGCGTTGGACGAAGACGACGAAGTGGAAGAAGTAGAAGACGAAAGAGGGCAGACGAGAAAAAGAAGCAGAGCGGCTGCTGGTTCCGAAGAAGATGATGATGAAGACGAAGATGGCGGTGAAGCTTCTGAATCCGAGGATGTTGAAATAGACGACGACGAAGACGGTCCTGGTTTAGACGATAAAATTCTCGATAAATTTGGAAGCGACGACGACGACGAGGAAGAAGAAGAAGATGACAAAGATAAAGACGAAAAAGATGATGACGGCGACTCGGATTCGGACGGATACGGCGAAGCTGGTTTATCTTTTGAATCTATTTTAGCGGATGTGCGAGGCGACATTAAAGAAAAGCCAGCTGCACCTGCGGGGGGATCTAAATCGAGCGCGCGAGCAAAGAAGAAGCAAGCCGTCGTCGCGAAGAAGAAACCGGCGGCTACGAAGAAGAACAGAGAAGTACGAAAAGGAACTGTGTCCTTCATCAAGGATAACGCGGGAGTAGATGCATCTTCGAGCCAAAAGAAGAAAAAAGCCGCACCCGCGCGACGACCAAAGAGTAAACGCAGCGACATGCTCGAGATGTAAAACTGTAGTCAATGAGAAATGTGAAGTTATTGTTTTTGTCGCTGTAGTTGTGATTGTATCGAATAGTATTAAAAGTGTCCATTTTATTATCTCGTTTGCGAGTCCGACGCGTCCCCGATGAGCGGCAACTTGACCGTTTTACCCGACGTCGCGGATACAGAACCTACGAGGCAAGAAATGTAGGTATACAAAAACACTGAGTTGAACATAATCACTTCCGCCTGGAGACCTATTCCTCCGGTTGGTCCTTGCCCGTCCATCCCGGCGAACAATCGAGTCAACACGTCCGGAAGAATCAACAAAATATCCAACAAAATCGCCTGTTGCGCGTTAAACCTCACAAATCTTGACATGTTCTGGTTTTGTATTATGCCAAAATACATGCCAAAAAATACGGCAATTTGTAAGAACCCAAGCGCGAACCATAACTCAATCAGCGGCTTCAGCGGTAACAACGCCAACGACGCGAGCGGGAACTGAATCAACAGAAATTTTGAATACTTCAACGAGTCGAGCAGAGGTAACATGTAGCACAACGCGGCGATAGATTTCTGCGCAAAATCGTACTCCCCGTCGTCACCCATCGTGAACGTGTTCTTCTTATTTTTCTCTTGGTTCTTAATCGCGCTCGCCAAATCCTCCGCTAATCTTTTCTGTTCCTGTTTTTCCTTGTATTTTTCTTCCGCTTCTCTTTCTCTTTCCTTTTGCAACCGTTCGGAATCGTCCTCTGGTAACAGAGACTCCAAGTTTTTCAACGTGTCGTCGCCGTTGCCGCTCTTGATTATCATCGCAGATCTTCTCCCTCTTTTCTGTTCTGTCAACCTTTTATTAAAGTTTGTTGTTGTTGATGTTCTTTTCATCGACGTCGATGATGTTGATTGCACCATTTTTTTACCGCTGGAAGAAGAAGAAGAAGAAGAAGAAGAGCAGGATCTGAAGGACGCCACGCGAGTGGTGGTAACATTAGACGATAAAATCATGGAGGATAACATCTTCTGTGTGGTTGTCTCTTTATGTGTGATGTGTGATGTGTGGTGTTTATAAGGGGAGTAGAAATGACGTTTCGATGTTGCCTTGTGCTTTCCTCAAACAAAAGGAATCAAAAACAACAAAAACTCGTGAAAAACGACTAAAAAACAAGAACAGAAGAGGAGAGACTTGAGAAAAAAAAATCACACATTCATATCATCAGAAGAGATAGAAGAGCTCTCTTACTCTTACTCTCTCTTACTCTTACTCTCTCTTACTCTCCTTTCCACACCGCCGATAATAGTAATCGTTGTTATTATTATTCATGGGTCTGGTGAAGTATTCCACCTCGGGGTCGTCTGTCTGGAATGGGAGCAGGAGTAAGATGGAAGCTTTTTTCTCTTTCCTCCAAAAACTGTTCGTCTTTGTGTTCGTATTGGCGACGTTTTTCCCGTACGTTCAATATCACGAGTTTTTGCAACAAAAAGAGACGATGCAGTCGAGTCAAGAGCAACTGGAGCGATCGAAATTCAAGTTAGAGAGGAATTTAAGGGAAATGACGACGAAAGCTTCGCACAGAGAGCAAGACGCGAGGCAGGCAGAGACGAAGTTATCGAAAGTGGAAAAAGAGGTGAAGGAGAAAGAGAGGAGAAATCAGGCGCTGGAGATATCGCAACAAACGCTGCAGAAAAAATTAGACGGATGCGTGAAGGATAGAACGTCGTTATCGGAGGATGTAACGACGTCGACGACGAAAGTTAAGGAGGTGGCGAGAATAGAGAGCAAATTGGAACGGTGTAAACACGATAATTTAGACTTGAACGCGATGACGAAAGAGTTGCGCACGGAACTCACGACGTTGGAGAAGGAGTTGAAGCAAGAGGTGAAACTGAGGAAGCAGGCCGAGAAAGCTTCAGCGGCGCAAAGGGAGATGGCGACGAAGATCAAGAATAGTTTATTAGCCATGCAGCAAGCGGAGGATAAAGCGGAGAAAGAAAAGGCGAGAGCGCAAGTGCTGAAGAGATTAGCAAAAGCAGAAAAGGCGGCGAACGCGACGAAACGAAAAAATGAAGAAGGCGAGGACGAAGACGAGGACGATGCGGACGAAGTGGACGACGACTTCGATGACGACGACGACGAGGAACTGAAACCATTAAAAGCTAAAAGGAAAAATAGGAAGAAAGGAGGTGACGACGAGGAAGAGGAAGAGGAAGAGTACGACGATTTGGCGCACAGGAAAATTGTAGCCGACGACGACGAAAACGTCGAGCCTGGGTCTCGAGCGCACGAAGCCGAGAAGCGTTTACGTTTCGAGAAGAAAAAGAGCATGAAGAAAGAACGCTGGAGCGCGGGTGGTTTAGATAAGGATTTGAATGGTAGACTGAATGTCGATAGATTGCGCAAAACGCCCAAGTTGACTCGAGCCGAAGGTATTCAAGGCACGTCTTCGTCGCAGAATGCAGGCGGCTCTTCATCCGCAGCAGAGCTCGCGCGAGCGCGCGCCATGCGGGATGAACCATAGATTAATTGTAAATGTAGAGTACTTAATACTAATAGCGCGTAATGATAAGATCTTTCTTTTTTTGTCTGTATATTTCATAAACGACGTCTTTCTCTCTTCAACTACATGCCTTGCCCGACGAGATATTCGCCGAACCCCTCCACGTGCGCCGAGCACTGTCGCGTCTCCAGGTTGTTTCCGTGAATACCAATAACGAAGCATGTTTTGCACTTCTTCACGACTAAACCGTACTCCGTGCCTCTCTTCCCTCGAACTACCCCTCCGTCTTCGTCCGAACCGTTTAAATAGACGTACTGTTTTGTAAAACAAAAGAGGAGTGTGGGTGGTTTTTGTGAGTATTTTTGTGAGAAAAGTTTAAAAATAAAAAAACGACTGATTGAACCGGATGAGGAAGACGAGATGATGCGACGAAGAATAAATAGGAAACATGTTATACCTTTGTGCCTCCAATGTATATCCCGTTCGCGCAGTGCGAGAAAGGATCCGCGAAGAGTTCCATCAACTTTTGCGCTTCATCCGTGGCAATTCCGGGGAATCCCTCGGATTGACCCCATAAGTTCCCTTGCAGATCGCAAATCGCGCAAGCGCTCAACATCCCGAGCTGCGTGCCGTCCGGCAACGCGACGGTTTGCAAGTTTTCAATCATCTCTTGCCACGACATGTTTGTTCTTGTTGTTGTTGTTGATCCTCTCTGCTCTTCTTCTCACTCTCACCAAGTTCTACCTCCTCCTCTTCTTCTCCTACTACTTTTACGACGCGTCGTCGTGTTCTTCTCTACCTATCAGAGCGCTCTCCAAAAGCGAGCGTGCGCGTCTAACGAATAAAGAAGAGATTTTTGCTCTTCTTGTTTTTTGAGGTTGTCTTTTCACTTTTGTATTTTACTGTCTTGCCTGTCAGCTCACCCAGTGAACACTCCACCCAAAAAGATAAAAGAAGAAAAAGAATATATACATTTCATCATCAGACTCTCTTCTCTGTTCTCCACGCGCACAAGATACACCAACACACACACAAACAAACAGTACTACTTTACTCTCAGTTGTGGTTGTAGTTGTGCGCACGCATATAAACTGTTCAGTCGTCTTTACTCTTCTTATTAGAGGAGGAGGGAAAAAGAAAATCTAGGAGGAGATGGAATCGATGGCAACCGATTTGAGCGATGAAATCACCTCCTCCAACTCCTTCTTTTCGCAACCGTTCATGGTGGAAATCATCAAGCTCCTCGCCGGGGTGATTTTCTGGGAGATACAATTCGTTCTCTCGAAATTCTTCTTGAACGTCTTACCGGATAATTCAGAGAAGGAAAAGTTATTCAAGAGAACGGCGCCTTCGTATTGCGTGAGCACGGTGCACGCCACTTTTCTCACCTGGGGAGGGGTGAAAATAATCTGCGCGTTGTACAACGCGCCGCAGAACGAACAAGTGATTTTGTACGAGTCAACGGATGGAAGCTTCGTGGCGTTTTGTGAATTCATTTCCGTGGCGTTTTTGTCGTACATGATCCAGGATTTCTTTCACGTGGTGCACCTCTTTCCAGAGTTGGGGGGCATCGATATGGTCGTTCACCACGTGTTGTTTTTCGTGGCTGGATTTTCGGCGTATATTTACGGAGGATATCCGTTGATGTTGGGATACTTGACGATTTGTGAAGCGTCGACGCCATTTTTGAACATGAGATGGTTCATCAAGTCGTGTAAGGAGATGGAATACACGCTTCCGATTGTGGATTATATCGCCCAAAAAGTTGGGATGAAGTACAGAGGTTTACCCGCCGGAAATAGATTAGAATACCACATTTCCTCCGTTTTTAGCTACGTTTTTATTTTTGTGCGGGTGATCATGTTTGGACACGGAATCTTGCTTTTACTTCCTCGGTTTGGGAAGGGAGAGGATAAAATTATACCTAGCTTTGTGAGAGGAATCTTGCTTGTTTTGATTTTCGGCGGATTCCTGTTGAACTTAGTTTGGGTAGTAAAAATGAGAGGAATGCTGAAGTATTATCGATCAAAATGGTTCGATAAACCGGAAGATAATCAGCAAAATCGAATTGATTGAGAAAGAAAACTTTCTTTCTGTACTAGTAACATGGTTGATGCAATTATGTTTGAAAGTGTATATTATTATAAACAATGGAGTATCATAAATAATCACAACGTTCTAATTGTTCTCGAAAGATGTTCGAAAGCGCGCGGTGGTCTCGGATTTCTTTTTATTCATTCTTTTCTTTTTTACAGATTTTCCTTTTTCTCTCTCTCTCTTAATTCATCTCTTCTTTCCACGATGATTATATCCCGAAGAATCCCCCTCTCTTTTGTTGCGGCGGCTGCTGCGGTGGCGGCGGCGGCGCTTGCTCTTGAGCTTCAAAAGAAAATCCACCTCGTTGCGTCATCGCAGGAGTGAAACCGGTTGCTATGATTGTTACTGAAATTTGACCCGAAAACTTATCATCGACCACTGCGCCGAAGATGACGTTCGCACTTGGATCAGCCATGTCCGTGACGACTTCGGAGATCGTGTTGATCTCTTGCAACGTCATGTCCGGACCGCCAGAAATATTGAAGACAATACCGGTGGCTTTATCGATGGAATTTTCAACCAACGGCGCAGACATTGCTGCCACGGCGGCTTCTTCCGCTCTGTTCTTACCCGAAGAAACACCAACACCCAACATGGCGGTTCCGGAATCTTTCATGACGGTTTTAACATCGGCAAAATCGACATTGACTAAACCAGAGACGGTGATAATGTCGGAAATACCTTGAACACCTTGTCTGAGAACATCGTCCGCCAACAAGAACGCCTCTTGCAACGGGGTGCCTTCCGGGCACACATCTAACAAGCGATCGTTGGGAATGACGATCAAAGTGTCCACGTTTTTTCTCAAGGCATCGATAGCTTCAGTCGCTTGCACGATGCGTCTTCTACCTTCAAAAGAGAACGGGTACGTCACGACGCCGACCGTCAAGTTTCCAGCTTCCTTGGACATTCTCGCAACAACCGGGGCAGATCCAGAGCCCGTACCACCACCCATACCAGCAGTGATGAACACCAAGTCCGATCCTTTCACGATTTCGTTCAATTTATCTCGACTTTCGTTCGCGGCAACTTCCCCGAGTTCCGGGTTCCCGCCGCATCCCAAACCTCTCGTAACTTGTTCACCTATTTGACATACATTGACAGTTTGCGCGTTCACTAACGCTTGCGCATCCGTGTTTACGACCCAAAATTCAACGCCCTGTTCATATGATGCAATTCGTAGTGAGAGGAGAAGCGTGTGTGGTGAGTTTTTGAGGAGTATCTTCTTTCGCGTTATGTTGTCTTTGTTTGTTGTTGTTGTTGCTTTTCTTGAAGAAAGAAAGAAAGAAAGACGAGAGAGATTCAAATTCAACAAAAAAGAGAAAATTGTGATTCCCTCGCGCGTGAGCTCTCTCTTAAACAGTCAGATCGCGCCGATAAATGGAAGCCGAACAACGTCTTGCAACACAGAAACAACAACACGTGGAAGATCGATCGATGACGAGGGTGAAAAACGCGCGAGACGAGTGAGAGAGAGAGAGAGAGATGTTCTGAGACAATTTCATAGCATCTCTCTCCTCTTTCTCCGATTTCGAATCGTCGTCGTGGAGAGAGAGAGCGCTTTGTGTAGAAGAGCTATGCGCATAAACTTACCGAGACGCCAGCTTCGATCATGCGATTCACGGCGTTACCACCACCGCCACCGCATCCGACAACCTTAATCTTGGCCGAAGATGCCGAGACGACGACGGTTTCCTTTCTGGAAGACGAGGAGGAATTTTGTTTTCTACGATTCAAAGAGACCCCGATGGATCTTTTGCACGAAGAAGAGATTCGTCTGCTCGACAACGACGATGATCTTTGCTGCTGCTGCTGAGAACAGTTCATCATCGCGCTCGACTTCATCACGGTTGAAGTGGTGGCCATGATGAGAGTAAGAGTGTGCGTACTTTTTCTGTCACACGAAGAGAAGAAAGAAAAGCGCGAGAGTGCTCTGTGTTTGTGCCGATTTTTATTTCGTATCTTCTTCCTCTTGTTTGTTGGGGGTGTGGCGTTCTCTCCGTCAGCAAGAGAAGCGAGACAGACCCGTGCACAAAAAAAGGAAAGAGAGTTTTTGTGTGGGGTTCGAAAAAGCGCGACTTCTCGGACGACGACGACGAAGTAGTTTATATATTTTTATCCGAGAAGAAGATGGCGCAGCGATCACCGCGTAAATCGCTCCAGCTCAACCGAGCGAACACGCCAATCAACTTCAGCGGACCGATGCAAGATGTGAACGTGAGTAGTGTTTCTTTTTTCCTTTAATTATTAGAGCGGTGAACTCGCGCGCGCTTATTGAAATTGTAAAACTCCTTTTCTCTCTCTCTCTCCTTCTCAAACAACACGGGGAGTGTTCGTCATCTTTTTCTCTCGTAAACATCTCGCTGACAGATACACGATTCTTCTCATCAAATCTTCCTGAAATATCATGAACAGTTTGCCAATTTAGAGATATATCCGACGACGCGTCCGTTGCCTCGATGCCCGGACGAACAACTCGGTTTCGGCAAGGTAAGATTTATCTATCCTCTTCTTCTTTTCCTTCAGACTCCCTTTTCCTCTCTCTCTTGTCTGAGTTCTCGAGACGAAAACATCTGAATCTCAAAACTCACCTCTCTTCTCTCTTCTGCTCGCTTCGAAACGCAGGTTATTTCTGACCACATGCTTAAAGTTGAATGGCGGAACGGCCTTGGGTGGTCGAATCCACAAATCATTCAATCTGGACCGATTGCGTTGCACCCTTTCGCGCACGTGTTTCACTACGCCAACGAGTGTTACGAAGGGATGAAGGCATACATCGATTCGAACGGCAACGTTCGTATGTTCAGACCGGAGAAAAACATGGAGCGCTTAAACTTTTCCGCCTCTAGATTATGTTTACCCGCCTTTAACGGCGAGGAATTGTTGAAGTGCATCGAAGCGCTTTTAAAAGTTGACAAAGAGTGGATACCGAGGAAGAAAGGCTACGCGATGTATTTACGCCCTTTGATTTTTAGCACCACGCCGTGGTTAGGATTAACCCAAACATCAGAAGCTCATTTATACGTGATGATGTCACCAGTTGGGCCGTATTTTAAATCTGGTTTCGTTCCTATTAAACTTGCTGTAGATTCGAAATGGATTCGCGCTTGGCCAGGGGGCACCGGTAACGTAAAGTTTGGAGGTAACTACAGTCCAACCGTGATGGCGCAACGAGACGCCGCGAATGCAGGCGCATCGCAGGCGTTATTCGTGTACGATAAGGAGCAATACATCACTGAAGCTGGTACGATGAATATTTTTCTATTTTGGAAGAATAATATGGGGGAAATAGAGCTCGTCACACCGAGCTTAGAAGATGGAACTATTTTAGCCGGAATCACGAGACAGTCGGTGATTGATTTAGCGAGAGAGTGGGGCGAGTGTAAAGTCACGGAGAGAATGTTGCCGTTGCAGGAAGTGCTCGACGCGTTCATTAGAGAAGACGTATACGAAATTTTCGGTACGGGGACGGCTGCGGTTATTCAACCTATCTCGTCTATATCGTACGATGGCATCGATTATTCCGTACCGAAAAACGCGTTTTCTGAAAACGCGTTTCAAGTCAGGATGACGAACACGCTGACTGCTATACAATACGGTGAGATCGACCACCCGTGGAGCCGAGTCGTCGCTTAATTTAGCCTTTAATATATTCTTTGTAATGACCATACCATTTAACATACCAATTTTTAAATTGAAAATAGTATAAATGTGATATGTGTCCAGGACTTGCTTGCCGACGAGTAAGAAAGAGAGAGAATTCGTAGTTGTCTTGAATGCACGATGACTTTGAAGGGGGAGAATCCCGCGGAAAAAAATTTCACTTCAACAAAACGCCCCCGAAAGGTCGTTATTTTATTTACCCCTTGTATTTAAAGTTATTCAAACAACCATGTTTACGATGGCAACTTCGTTCTCTTCCCCGAAGAACGTCACATCATCTTCCTTCTCTTGCGCTTCCTCTCGTCGTCAGTCTCGGGGACGATATGTTCTGTCGAGCAGCCCGGCGAGAAGAAACGATTTTTCATCGTCCTCGACATCTTTTTTGTTCCAACGGCCTCGAATCGCGTCCGTACACAATAATAAGAGTAAGTCGTCGTCGCTCGTGAGGATTACGAATTACATCGACGATGGAAGTAAAAACGATGATATGAATAAAGAGACACAGGCGAGTAGTAGTAGCAGCAGTAAATATTATCAAACTGTCGCGCTTTCACGAGCGTTGACGATAACAAATTCGACGGCAGCTGCTGGAGGTGCTTCCTCTTGGCCCGATGAGGATGGAGAAAAGACCCCTTCCTCTATTTTCGGGAGAGGAAAAATGTTCGTCGAGAACGCCTTGGCATCGTTCAAGAGTGGGATTAATCAGCGCTTAGAAGCCGATAAGAACTTTGTCTTTAAGTTATTAACTGAAATATGTATCGATGAGCTCATTACGCTCTCTGTGTTGATATGGGTGACGGGGTTGTCCTCGGAAGCGTGGACGCCAACTATTCGACTGGCCGCGCTCGTTCAAATGCTCTCTGCGGCGTTGAATGATACCTTAATAGTATATTTTTTAGCTCCGACGGGTTCCTCTGTTGATAAAGATGGTAGCGGTGGAGGTAAGCCTGCGTTGGCGCACGTCTTTCAAGCTGGCGACTACTCGATAAAAGAGCGGATAGGGTGTTACTTCGCAAAGGCGAAGTTTTATTTAGTCATTGGTAGCGCGACGTGTACGGTGGCTACTTTCTTTGCCAAGGCTTTGGGAGGGAACTTGGCTGGATTCTTTCCAGGCGTGTTCGTACAATCCATAATGTTGGGAGGTATCCACATGTCCGTGTCTGCGAATACCAGGTACCAAATCGTCAACGGTATTGAACGAGTTATTTACGAAAAGTTGCCCCCAAAAATTTCCAGGGCGGGTTCTGTTCTCGTCAGGACAACGAACAACTTCTTGGGTGCGAGGTTATGGATAGTCTTGACGAAGCTGATTTCTTCGTGATAATGATGATGATCAGCATTAAAAGTGTAAATATTGTACAAAGGTGATTTTTTATCTACTACACAAAGCTATGATATATAATGGCTACTAGACAGGCGGTTCGCTGCGTGTAAGCTTCTTTCCTTTCTTCTTCTCTTTTTCCAGTGCGTGCGCATCTCCTCTTTTTACGATCTCCAGAGCCTTTTAGCTGTTTTCGAAACCCCTTCTCCGTACATGTTCAACTGGAACAACCCGTATAAAGTCGCCACCGTAACGCCTAACACCGATGCACGAGCGGGTAATCGCGCAGATTTTGGCACGTAATCGCTAATCACAAAGTTTAACCCGATGTGCGAGTGCACCGGTAAGGCAACTCCCAAGGCTAAATCGACGGGTAAATTCCCGTCTCGAATGACCATCGCGGCTGGGACTAAACCGGCTAACGCGAAAGAAGATCCGTGATAGATCTTCATCATCATTTTTCCTCGATCGCCTTGGAGTAAACCCGCCATCTCTTGTTGTTTTTGTTGTTGTTATTATTGTCTATTATGTTGATGTGAGAAATACTATGAGGACGAAGGGATCTCAAGAGAGAGCAAAAAAACTCACGACAGCGAGAAGACTCCCCCAGAAAATGTATTCACATCATCAGATACAAATATATCTTGAGGAATAAAAATGGGCATCAAAGGTCTGTCAAAACTATTGGCCGAGCACTCTCCGGGGTGCTCCATGGAGAGAAAGTTCCAATCGTACCTGGACCGGAAAATAGCCATCGACGCGTCCATGCACATCTATCAGTATCTGGTGAGAAAAACATCGTTCGTCGTTCGAAATTCAAAAAGTTTGTTTCATCATCAGTCTCACGCTTTCATCACTCTCATCGGCAAAGCATCCCTTTTTCATCCAGCCTCATCATTGCGAACACATCTGACGCGTTATTTTTTTTTCTCTCGTTTTCTACACAGATGGTTGTCGGTCGCTCTGGGGAGAGTCAGTTAACGGACGAGAACGGACAAGTCACCGCACATCTCATCGGTGTCTTGTCTCGTACGTGTCGGATGCTTGAAGCCGGGATTAAACCGGTGTACGTGTTTGACGGAAAACCACCGACTTTGAAAGGCGGAGAATTGGCGAAAAGAAAAGATAAGAGAGACCAAGCGGAGAAGGATTTAGAAGTGGCGAGAGAAACGGGCGATAAAGATGCGATTGAGAAGGCGGCAAAACGAACCGTAAGAGTGTCCAAGGAACAAAACCAAGAAGTCATGCGATTGGTAAAATTACTCGGAGTGCCTGTGTTTGAAGCGCCGTGCGAAGCAGAGGCGACGTGTGCGGCTATGTGCAAAGCTGGTTTAGTGCACGGAGCGGCTACGGAAGATATGGATACGTTAACGTTTGCGTGCCCGCGTTTGATTCGTAACTTGATGGCGCCGGCGTCGCAAAAGAAGGACATCGCGGAGTACGATTTCGATAAGGTTCTCAAAGGTTTAGATTTGGATTACGACCAATTTATCGACTTGTGCATCCTATGTGGATGCGATTACACGGACTCAATCCGTGGTATTGGTCCAGTAACGGCGTTACAGTTGATTCGCGAATATAAAAATATCGAAACTATCCTCGAGAACATCAAGGATAAAAAATACGTCGTCCCAGAAAACTTCATGTACAAAGAAGCCAGACAATTATTCAAAGAACCCGAAGTCATCGATACGAACAACTTGGAATTGAAATGGTCCAAACCGAACGAAGAAGGCGTTATTGAGTTCTTGGTCAAAGAGAAATCGTTCAACGAAGAGCGCGTTCGCAACGCCTTGGCGAGAATCAAAAAAGCGAAAGCCGGCGTCGCTTCTCAAAATCGTTTGGAATCGTTCTTCGGCGCGGCCACGGTCAAGAGTAGCACGATTGGAAAGAGAAAGGAACTGGAAAAGAAGAAAGGAAGTAAAGGTGTCGTCGGTGGATTCAAGAAATCGAAAGGTGTCGGCGGGTTTTCGAAATCAAAGAAGAACTAATATACAAATTTTAGAACGCTCAATATCTCAAGAAGTCAAGAATTCTCATCATGTCAGCATTTTCAAAGCACCCCTCCCGCATAAAAACAAAACACAGAAACAAAATGTTTCGTTGCGTGGCACCTTCTTTCTCTTCGTGCGTTCCTCCAACGCCTTCTTCTTCTTCTCCTCGTCGTCGTGCATACGATCATCAAAAACATCCTATTATACTCCGTCAGTTTATAGTCACGAGCGCGGCGCTTACCATCGCATCGTTCGGGAACGTTCAAAAAGTGGAAGCTGGAAATCCTTCCTTCAGTGGCGTCGACCCGGAGACGAGTGAGCTCATCCAAAACTTATTAGCGAAAACGAAAGAGGATAAATCCATGCTGGACCAGAAAAGATTAGATAATTATTACAACAAGAAGTTTCTCATCAATGAAATCACCGGGAAGGAGATTCTACCGAACCCTTGTGATCCCCGAGATTACGAGTTCGGTGGTCGGTGCAGGACGTTGCCAACCTTGCCACGATTACCTGGCGAAACTCTCCCGGAGTTTCCAGCTATAGTAAAAAATAACAGCAGTAGTGCAGCGCCTTCAACACAAGTAGAACAACTAAGCACAATAGAAGATGAAGTAAAAAGCAGTGATAGTGGTAATAGTAGCGAGGGAGGAATAGAAGTATCAAACGATGAAGATGTCGTGGACGTTGTCGTTGATGTGAATATAATAAATGACAAATAATAGCACCTCTATGTATAGCTAATAGGTCCGTTTAGAGCCCCGGTTGCGAATTGCCGAACAATTGGTTCGTTTGTTCGGTCAAAATCCGTAGCCGATCCTTCCCAGACAACTTTACCTTGGTGCAGAAAGACCAACCTATCGACGGCTCTTCGAATCGTGGAATGTTGGTGCGTAACTACAATGTACGAGGACACCCCACTCGACGACGGATGGTTCGGCGTATCCTGTAAATCTCTCATTAAGTTCTCAATCGTTGTAGAAGCAATAGGATCTAAGCCAGCAGTAGGTTCATCGTACATGACAACTTCCTCTATTCTTCCCGTGGCGGCTGTGGTGGATCCCATGTTCTCTTTGTTGACGATATCGTCTTTGATAATCGCTCTCGCTAACGCCGCTCGTTTTTTCATACCTCCGGAAAGTTGTGCGGGGTATTTACCCTCCGAACCTGCTAATCCTACTGCAGTCAAAGACTCGCCAACGATTTTCCTAATTTCTGATTCCGGTAAAGAAGAGTGTTCGTACAAACGAAAACCAACGTTTTCGCCAACCGTTAACGAGTCAAACAACGCCGCGCTTTGGAAAACCATCCCAACTTTCAAGCTCGGGTTCTTCTCATCGGACGCTAAACCTTCCCGTTTTTTACCTCTAATGATGACGTCTCCAGAATCTGGTAAGAGTAACCCAGCCATGACGCGGAGCACTGTCGATTTGCCCGTCCCGGAAGGTCCAATAATACCAACCGCTTCACCTCGTCTGATTTTTAACGACACCCCGTCTAATACTTTTTTACTCCCAAACTGTTTTCGAACGTCTTTAAGCTCGATCAAAACGTCGTCGTCATTAATATTATCATTATTATTGTACCTAGAAGCGTTAGTGTATGCCTCGAGTCTTCTTCTTCTTATTCTTATTCGCTGTTGTTGTTGTTGTCGTTGATGTTGTTCGTTGTAAAAACTAAATCGTTGAAACTGATTATGGTGATTTCTAATAGAAGAAGAAGAGGAGGAGGAGGAGGAGGAGGAGAAGGAGGACGAAGTAGAAGCGAAAGAGAAGAGTACTCGATCCATTTCTTTCTGCGTGTGATGTGATACTGTGCGCGTGTGCCGAAGAAAGGGAGACAGAAAGTGAAGAAGGAGAAGGAAAGAAGAAAATTTTGGATTCCCCCCCAGTACGAGATACCGATACGGGAGATACTGTGAACGATTTCAAAGTACAAAGTGAAAATATAATACAATATTCGCATGAAATGCAAAGGACTATTAAATTGTATGAGATCTCTCTCGCTCTAGTATCGTTGATAGAGAAGATTGACCACGGACTGATCAACCATGACGTGGTCTTTCTGTTTAAGGATGGTCGCCCCGGCTGCTCTATTCTTCGCCTCTTCCGCCAATCGATACAGCGAGTTTTTGATATTCTCGCGAGTGACGGAATATAAATTGCGAACGACGGTTTGAAACTCTTCCAAGAGCATTAATTCTGCTTGAGAATTTCTTTGTTGTTGTTGATGATGATGATGTTGTTGTTGTTGTTGTTGTTGAATACTTTTGTTCTTTTTGTTGTTCTTGTCGTCGTTATTCGCCGCGCCATCAGCGCTGTTTCCTACTTCTTTTACCAAACTCGTCTCGTTGCTGTTGTTATCGCTGCTTCGATTGTTGTTGTCGCTTTTCTTATTATTTTCGTCTTCGCGCGAGCCGTTAGAGGGCGGATTCGCATTTTCTTCATCTGATGGCGTCGTGAGTGTCGCCATAGTCGTCATTCTCTCGTTTCTTTTCTGCATGGTTTGTTCTTGTTGCGCGTGGAAGTATTGGTACTGCCCATTTGCTTCCTGAACTTCAGTCGTTCGCAATCTGGCGTCGTTGTTGAGCAAGTTCCGCGGTGGGCTGAGGTTTTTAGCGTTATCCGCCATGATTTTATCAACCGCCAATATCGCATCCTTCTTCGCCTTGACGGTTTGTCGACGATTCTTTTGTTGTTGAGCTTTAGACGGTGCTTGCTTACCGCCTGCAGCATTTTTTCCGGCAGTCACCTTCGCCTTTTTGTTGCCGGTATTCTTGGTATTGTTCTTGTCGTTCTTATTTGCATTCATTCGGATTAATTCGTTCTGTGTCGCATATGGTGTTCCTAACGTGAATGATTTGGAGCCGAGAATAATCTCTTGTTCGTGCGCGCTGTAGTTGTTGTTCGTCATTGGCGTCGGGTGCATCGGCGGCATCGGCAAGTCTAGTGACTCCCATAAAGTATTGTTGGCGTTCGCGGCGTTGGAAGTATTCGCTACCTCGTTGTTTGCATGCGTGGTATTAACAATGTTATCGGCGTTGTATATGGCGTTTCCCTCTTCTTCTTCTTCCTCTTTCAACACAGATCGTAGAGGAGGGACCGCGCCTAAGGATGCAGGCGGGACGACTTCCTCCGCGGCGAATAAATTGTTACTCGATAAAACTCGAGTGATGTCTCCACCGTTGTTATAAATGCTGAAGGAGTTCTGTCTGGAAATCGTTGGGAGCGTTTCCAAACCCATCAACGACGGTAACTCGTTGAAAAAGTCCGTCGATTGTTTGCTCTTTCTTCGTTTCGTCGGAGTCGTGTTCTCTTCCTCGGTCGTCTTCTTTCCTGTTGTCGTGATAAAAGGCATTATTTTGCCTCCTTCAACGTCAACGTCAACTGCTGCTTCTCCGCCGCGTTTCGGAATCTGTGGTAAATCATTCTTCGCAAACGAGGCGTGAATGTCCTCGCTTTTGCGCTTCATCCCAGTCATCAAGTGCGATCTGCTTCAATGCGTTCGGTAACCGTCGTCGACCACTCTGTCTTTGTGAGATCTGTGATCTGTACACGTATACGCGCGCACTTCTTTCTTCAACAATTTCTGGAGCGATCTTGGCAAAAATATCTTTTCGAGTGCGTCAGCAAAAGTGACATCAATTAAACTCGTTTATCAGAGACTCTCTTCCAAAAGCTCTCTGCAAAAAGGGAGGAACCCACGAGACGAATATACTCTGAAATGAAAATAATGAAGATTGATAATGATGACGATTTTGTACTCAAAAATTAAAACACACAACAACAACTTCTCTCTCTCTCTCTCTTTCTCGATCCCCCTATTTTTTATTAAGCGGCGCCAGCGTTCGGACCGACAGTTCGAGTCTTCGTTCGCATCGTTACAAACTCCTCCGCGCTGGACGGGTGAATACCGACGCACGAATCAAACTGCGCCTTGGTCGCTCCACACTTCAAAGCAACGCCCATACCTTGCATGATTTCAGCTGAATCCGGACCAACCATGTGACAACCGATAACTTTATCATCCTTGGTATCGACGACGAGTTTCATGAACGCTTTCTCCGTTCTTCCAGCTAAAGTCAACTTCATCGGGGTGAACGAAGACGTGTAGATGTCGCAAGTGCGCCCTTCCGCGATGGCTTGTTCTTCAGTCAAACCAACGCATGCTACGGGTGGTTGGGAAAATACCGCGCACGGAACATTTTCGTAATCTGGTTCTTTGTCGTTTCCTCTCACAACCGTTTCAACGAATGCCATGCCTTCCATTAAAGCTACCGGCGTCAAGTTGATGCGGTTGGTCACGTCCCCGACGGCATAAATGTTTGGAATGTTAGTTCTCGAGTACTTGTCTACCTTGATGGCGTCGGCAGAATCGAGTTCGACGCCAGCGTTTTTTAATCCTATGTCTGGCCTCGTCGTGTTCGGCGCGCGACCGGTGGCAAACATGACGACCTCCGTGTTGATGGTCTTCCCGCCGGAGAGCGCAAAGTCGATGCCGCCTTTGCCATCTTCTTTTAAGGACTCCGGCGTCGTCGATTCGTGCACGTTAATGCCGCGCGACTTTAAGGTGTTCATCACGTTTTCGCGGATTTCTGTATCGAAACCTTTCAACGGTAACGGTTGACGGAAAATCAAATCAACTTCGCAACCTAATCCTTGATAAATGCCCGCAAACTCTACGGCGATGTATCCAGAACCAACAATCGCTACTTTTTTCGGCAACTTTTCTAAGGATAGCGCGTCGTCAGAGTCAATGCCAAGTTCTTTACCCGGTATATCTGGTCTCACTGCGCGTCCACCAGTCGCGATTAAGATATTTTGCGCGGTAACTTTCTCTTTCGTGTTGTCCGCTTTCGTGATTTCTACCGTGTGTTTATCCAAAAGTTTGCCGCCGCCTTCGTACGCAGTCACGCCAGAACCGTCTAATAATCGACCGTAAATTCCGTTCAATCTCGTGATTTCTTTTGTTTTCGCCTCTAAGAGTTTCGACCAGTTCAATTTCGGGTTCGGGTCTACGTCCCACCCGAAACCTGCGGCGTCTTCGAACTCGGCTTTGAACCCAGACCCGAACACGAAGAGCTTTTTCGGAACGCAGCCACGAATGACGCACGTGCCTCCTAACCCACCTTGCGTGTCCGAAGATACCGGATTAAACGGTAATTCGACTAAACCTACTTTAGCACCCGCGGTGGATGACATTCTTGAGGCGCGGACGCCGCCAGAGCCGCCTCCGATGACGAAAATATCGTAATCAAAATCGTGTTTTTCCATCGTCGCAGTCGTCGTCGTCGTCGTCGTCGTCGTGTTTCTTCGAGTGCTCGATGATTTAATAGCTCTTCTTACTAAAGATTTACCGCTGTTTTTTAACGATCCGCAAAAGAATGTCGTGGTTCGAATTAAAGGTAAAGCTTGCATTCCCATGCTCTCGTCGTCGTGCGTACTTACAGAAAACTACTCTTCGCGCGCGCAACTTTGTATGAATGCACTTTTTTCTTGTCCCTCGTTTTTTCTTTTGTTTGAGGAGGAGGAAAAAGAGAAAAAGAGAGATAAAATTTTGACGAGCCTTCTTTCTGTGCAGTCAGTTCTCGGCACGCCCAGGAGAGGAATATTCAATGGAACACGTGGACCACGAACACACACGCGATGGATAATCAGAACAAACGAAGAGAAAAAAACACATCGTCATCGTCGTTACTTTCTCTCGCGTAATAGTATATACATATATATATACATTATATATATATATATTCACACACACGAACTCACACACATATACGACCCACATATGTCATCCTTTGCCAGTTCGTCAGTCGCAGCGCGTTCCGTTCTCGTTCAAAACAAAGTCGCTTCCTCTGGGAAAAGAAATCAATCGAAGAGAGTATCTGCCACGACACAAATCTCTGCTTCTATGGCGCACAAGCAGCGTAAAATGGACATCGCGGAAGCGAAAAAGTTGCTCGATAAGACCAAAACGTTTATTTTCGATTGCGATGGTGTCATTTGGAAGGGAGACTCGTTGATTGATGGCGTTCCGGAGACTATTGACATGCTCAAGAGTATGGGCAAGCAATTGTTTTTCATCACCAACAACTCCACCAAGTCCCGAGCGGGATATTTGAAGAAGTTTACCAGTTTGGGGTTGAACATCACCGCGGAAAACATCTTTTCCTCCTCTTTTGCGGCTGCCGCGTACCTCGAATCCATCAAGTTCGACGGTAAAGTCTACGTTGTTGGGGAAACCGGTATCGGGGAAGAACTCGACTTGCTCGGCATCAAGTGGTCCGGTTGCGAAGCCGATAAGGGTAAAGAAGTCACTTTGAGCGAAGGTTTGTACATGGATCACGACAAAGATGTCAGCGCAGTTATCGTTGGCTTTGACAGACATTTCAACTATCACAAAATTCAGCAAGCGACGCTTTGCATTCGCGAGAACCCAGGATGTTTGTTCATCGCAACCAACACGGATGCGGTGACGCACTTAACTTCTGCCCAAGAGTGGGCCGGGAACGGTTCTATGGTTGGATGCATTAAAGGTTCCACGCAACAAGAGCCGATTGTTGTCGGGAAACCATCCTCTTTCATGTTGGACTACATCGCCGAGAAGTACTCCATTCCGAAGGATGAAATTTGCATGGTTGGCGATCGTCTCGATACCGACATTTTGTTCGGTAAAGACGGCGGCTTGTCCACTTTGTTGGTGTTATCTGGCGTGACGACGGAGGATCGCTTGTTGAGCCCGAAGAACGACATCGTACCGGACTTTTACACCAATCAGTTGAGCGATTTATTGGAAGCGAAGTAATAAAAATGTGTATTATGATTTCCACTATTTTCTATGTGTCACGATTTTTTTCGACAACGCCCAAGCTTATTCTACATTCTATCTATCTCATACATCACGTTAATTTCCTACTCTTTATTCTATTATGTTCATCTACCTTTTCCTTTTTCCTCCGTCGCCTTTTGGTTGCTCGAAGTCGCCCGGAGGAAGCTCCCCTAACAGCTCGTACTTTGGTGGATATTCTATGTATATGTATTTATATAAAATTTCCAACGAGTCGCACACGCACTCGATGTCCTCTAGAACAACATCGAATAATAACCACCACTGATGAGGATTCTCCGGTAACGCGACGTTCATTTCTCTAGCTGCTAAATATATGCTAGCGCACGCAATCGTTTCTGAGTTGAACCGAACGCATATGGTCGTGTGCAACGCGTCGTTCGTATGATTCAGCGCTTTCTGCGTCAACTGTTTATTCTCGGCCAAGGATAATATTTGCAAATAGTTCAACACAAACTTATGCGGATGTTCAATTTTGATCACAAACCCAAACTCTTTGAGCATGTGCCTTTCTTTTCGTACCAAATCTTCTTTAATATCCTCGAATCGATCTGAATACACGTCCAATACGACGGTTTCTGAACTCTTCTTCCCTTCCATTCGTTCTTCCACTCGAACGAGCACATTTACAACGTCCCTGAGTTTTCTAGGAGACTCCTCGAGCTTCGAGGCTAACCATATGGACGTTGCTGCCATGCGCTTGACGTCAAATTTCTTCAGAGACTTCTTGAAGTAAAATCTGTGCAACAACACTTGACCAGTCGCGATGCAAGATTGATTGAGTTTCAACATGCGACCGCATCTTCGAACGAATTCGCACCCGAACAAGCGCGCGTTAAACTCTTGCGTCTCGTCGATCTCATCCTTCCGAGAGGGCGTTTGTGCAGATTCCTCGTCTGAGACGAGAAAGTACATGATGATACCTGATGATAAGTTGCGATGATGATCACGACGTCTCTTTCTCTACCTATATTACATCACTTTTGTTTTGTGGACATTTTCGCTAAAACCTGAATTCTTGAAAGAGGAAGAGTGGTGGTTACTCGCACGAAGAACTACTAGTATTAAAATTTTTATTACAAAACTCGTACTAAAAACTCTCCCGAGACTGGCTCGGTAAAATGAATCTTTTCCGAAATCAACCACTGTTCGACGCTCGATGGTAATCGACTGGGCGTTCGAGACCCTTTGGTGTGATGTCCTGTACCGACGAGGATGCTAATAAACTCTCCGCGAGACTTTCCACCGCCGGCGCCTAACTCTCGCTTTAGAATTTGAAGCGCCTCGGCTACGTGAAGCCCGTGTAAATCTATCGTGCTACTGTTATTCCTGTTTCTTTCGGAGTATATCTGATTCGAAGCTTGCTCATGAGCTCGTTGCATTGCATTCGCGGCTTCTTTTCCTTTTGCCGATAGTTCTTTCGCCAGAGCTTTATTACCTGAAAGAAAAGCAGTCGTCGCTTGTTCGTAGCAGACGTTTCTCACGCGCGCTAAATCACGCGCATCTGCTCGATTTTCTTTGTACAGATTGGACACCAGATCACCGGTTTCCACCCATTCGGTAGTTTTTGTCGATATTTCATTCTGTGAATCAAAGTACGTCGACCGTGTGGTCATCGAAGAGGGCGGATGCGAGGAGGTGGCCCAGGTCGACGTCGCTGGAGCTTGCCTGTCAACGTAGTTCGATCTTCCTCCAGAGAGATAAATCTTTTGAGGTAGTTCTTCCTTCTTTGCTGCTATGTTGTTGTTGTTGTTGTTGTTGCCATATCCAGCACCACCGCCACCTAGAGAAGGAAAATTTTCTTCGTTAATCGCCGGCGCTTCTGGCACCGGCGCTTCGTAGTCACCTTCCAACTCCTCTAATAAATCTAACGCGCAGTTTATATCATGATGAGCGGCGTTGAACAAGATATCTTCGAGTATAGCTTCGTCTATATTCGGGAATTCTTGCACGAGCCATCTCATTTTCTCCTCGTCGGGTATATCATCAAACTGTTGCTCCTGCTGACTACTACTGGCGTTCGACTGAATGTTGTTGTTGTTGTTGTTGTTGTTGTCGTAATAATAGTCTCTTTCTGTGTAGTGTACTCCTCCTTCACTCACAGCACCACCATCTAATCCTTCTCCACCCTTTACGAGCGCGGAAAGATCGTCCGCATCATCCTCGTTTACGAATCCAAAGTCTCCTAAACTTGATGTCAAGTCCTGAACTCCTCCCTCGCTCTCATTCAAAGTCGAAGCGGCATTGAAATGGGAAGAAGTTGCAGTTGGGTTGAACGTAAACGTCTTCGCGTTCGGGTTCAACATTTGTGGTTCTTCTTCGTCTTCTACTTCTTCTTTCTCTCTCGAGTATTAATTATTATTATTATTCAACCTCTCTTCCCGGCCACGGTGTGCGTTCAAATGAGATTCTTTCTTTTTTCTTCTTTACTTTTCGACGTTTTTAACCGTCGTCCACAGGGCAGGGCGTTGGTCTTCTGTGTTTTGACGAATCGTCGTCTCGTTTCAAAAAAGGAATAAAAAGCTCCGCCAAAAGTGTTTTTTTCGCGTCCCTTGGCAAAAAAAGTGGCGAGTCAGCATAAATTGGAAGACTTTAGAAGAAGTTTTGTGCGCGTGAGAGAAAGAGAGAGACCGCACGCATAAACATAAACACGCACGCGTAATCATGAGTGCGGCGGCGTGGATAAAACCACCGGAGAGCACTGCTTCGTCGTATACCGTTAAAAACGCGAGAGTGCCTGTGGTTTTATTATCTTTCGCCGAGGATAATGGGACAAAAACCGATGATGTTCTGAATTCAGTTTCGTCCTCGAAAGGCACTCCAGAAGTCGCTTTCCGAAAAACGAACCCATCTGGAGATAGAGATGGATTGGTTTTGGTAGACATACTCGTCAAAGACGGGATAATCGCACGAATTAAGCCTTCTTCAGAAGAAGAAGAAGAAGAAGAAGAAGAAGGAACCGTCCTCGACGCGAAGAAAGGTGTGTGCATGCCCACCTTTTGCGATATCCACACTCACGTGGATAAATCGCACACGTGCGAACGAAGTCGAAACGAATCGGGATCTTTAGCCGGTGCGGACAAGTCCTGTCAAATCGATGAAATACACTGGACGGAAGAAGAACTCATGGCGAGAATGGAATTTTCTCTAAAGACAGCGTACGCGCACGGCACGTCCGCTATTCGAACTCATTTGATGTCTGGTCCGACTCAAGGCGCGCTGACTTGGCCGGCGTTTATGAAACTTCGAGAAAAATGGAAAGGACGAATAGAACTACAAGGGGTCTCGTTATCAATTTTGAGCTTTTTCAAAGATGAACACTCTAGTAGAAATCTAGCTCGGACGGTTAAAGCGCACAAAGGGATTTTAGGTGCCGCTGTGTCGTGTTCTGACTACGGAGGGACAGATTTGGATCCCCACACGACGTGCGGGGACGAGATACACGCTTTACTCGATAAAGTGTTCCAACTCGCCATAGAATTTGAACTTGACTTAGATTTTCACGTCGATGAAAACGGTAACGAAGAGTCGAAAGGTTTGTTGCACATATCTGACGCAGCGATCAGAAACAATTACAAAGGACAGATCGTTTGCGGGCATTGTTGTTCTTTAGCGGCGCAAACCGCTGAGAATTTGGAAATCATGTTACAAGCCGCAAAGAGAGCCAATATTACCATCGTTAGTCTACCTATGGTAAATCAATGGCTTCAAAATAGGTGTGAACTAGGAGAAAAAACGCCGAGACGTCGTGGAATTCCTCCTTTGAAGGAGATTACCACAAGAAATATTCCAGTATGTTTAGCGAGCGATAACATCAGAGATCAGTTTTACGGATACGGGGACTTGGATATGCTCGAAGTTTTCCGTCTCAGCGTCTTCATTGCCCATTTAGACCGTCCTTCTCTTGGGGACTGGCCTAAAGCTGTCACGACAACGCCTGCACAGGCGATGGGAATAGGTGAAACTCACGGATTGCTAAAAGAAGGCGGTCCGGCAAACTTTGTGATCTTTCGGGGTCGACAATACTCTGAGTTGTTTTCGAGATCTCAACACGATAGACTCGTCGCGCGAAACGGAAAATGGATTGCAACTACTGTGCCCAATTACGACGAGCTCGATCCAATCTTAGATCACCACGCGTTGAGCAAAACTCAACCATTGATAGGAAACAACGATAGTAAAGAAAATAGAAAGACAATAGTTTAGCGAAGAAAAAAGTGCGCGTTTTTATTTATACATATATATTACTAGGTCAGCGGCAAAGCTATCAAAGCTATCCTTATTATATGCTACAACTTACTAATTTCTAATTTGATCTGTTTTACTATGTCTGGAAGAGCAGGTTTCGGAAGAACCTCGAGCATTTCTTCCAACTTTTTCCTTTTATTTTCCTCGGACTCGCTCGATGTTACTACTTTAGCTAAAATATCAAAAACAGCAGCAGAAAGTGCGCCTTCTGCCCGACTCTTAGATCCACCTCTGGATGACATAGAAACAATGGATAGTGCCGAGCATAAATTCCTAAAGCCTAGAAGCTGGAACACGAACGACTCTCGAGGCGATGAGGAAACTATATTGGCGAGTTGCCGAGTCAAGATTTCAAAGTCGATTGTATTTTGCGTCGTCTCGATCACTTTGACAAACAAATCCAGCGCAATACCATCCGTTGCTATCTCATCCTCATACGCTCTTACACTTACGTCAAACGTGTTCAAGAATTGCGGAAGAAGCTTTGGAAACAGACCAAATATTATTCTCCGAATTTCAGAAAACGTACAACGAGGGAAAACCTCCGAGCTTGCCCATAATAGCGCCAGCTTTAAATGGTCTCGATACTTTACACTGACTTCGACGAGTATACTTCTGAACTGAATTAAGCATGCATCGATATTGGAATCGAACTCTTCCCTTTCTTCTAAAACCTCTTGGTCGAATGGAAACAAAAAACGTAATACTCGCGATAAAGCTTCATCGCCAGACCGAGAGATGCAGAATATATCTTCGAGAACTTTCTTAATCCAGAGCGTGACAGAATCAAATTTGCAATTCAAACTTGGCGGTGGTTTCTCGCTGACTGAACCGTGTTTACGTCGACCGTACTTCAGCACCGGCTCGATTCTCAGTCGCGTGTCCCAATCTAAATGGGAAACAGCAACAGAACTCAATTTTTCGATCGACCCCAACGCATGCTTTGTGAGATGAATTCTTTTCTCCTTTGCGAGTTGCCCAAATCTATCAACATAGACAGATAAAGTCGAAGATGCCAACTCCCGCACACGTTCTGAACACCCGTCATCGGCATTCCGAGAATTAACCACAGAGGCCAAAGATAACAGAATACTACCTGGATACGTTCGAAATACCAAGGTGTAATCGAACTGAGTGTCGTTGATAGTAATGTCTCGCAAAAGATGTATCGCAAATTCTAGGATGCCACTCTCGTTGCTACTGTGAAGTAACGGAAGCACAACGTACAGAATTCCTTCTCTGGGATCGAATAGAGAACTATCATAATTCCCATTACCATCCGTGTGCATTCTAGCCATGTCCTCGTTAAATAATGAAGCTATGAATGTGTTCAGTGTAGTCAGCAAATGCGGTTTCGTCGCCACTAATTCTCTAAAAGCACGAATAAAAAATTCCAATTCAATGAGTCCAGGAGAATTATACGCCGCACTTAAAATCAAGGGCATATTCGAGCTATTTTCAGCAGCGTAACGAAGCAACAGTTGCGTGAACTTTGCCGGAGATGAAAGTTTCAGAGGGAGTAAACTTCTGGAGAACTGAACTGCTTCTTTCACAGACATTTGGTTCTCGTAATTGATGCGATTCATGACTTTAACCAATTCTTTCTCCACGACTCCCTCAAAATGAGAGCTGTTATTAAAACTATTACTGTCGTCGTTGTTGTTCATCTCTCCCACATATTTATGCATTTCTAGCCTGCGAATCGTATTGTTTTGCAAAAAAGGAGTACGGTACTTTCCGTCACCGCCGTCCGTCTTTTGTTTCTCGATAATGTCAACTATTTGTCCCGAAGCTTCATTTTGAACGAGCGAGAATACTGCGGAAGCCATTCGCTCATTCAAATAAGTATCATTTGCATCTTCTAACGCCAATTTGAATTCGTGGAGTAAATCACAACTCAAGACCACGTGGACGAACGCTTCCGTGCTGACTCGAAAACGTTTCAACAACGCGTCGACACCGTCATCGTATTCTGATTTAGTAGGAAAAAAGTTTTGTTCGTAACCATCGCAGTTTGCCCATATGAAGAGTAACATTGCCGTCGCATCTTTCCGCGATACGAGCTGTGACTTGATTATTCTTTGAAGTTCAGCAACTGCCAGATTCAGATGTTCGTTTGATTTTCTCCTACTTCTCTTCTGCGACTCCTTCTTGTTCTGGCAAAAATCGAGACTCAAAACTTCGAAAACGGGGGAGAGAATGACGTGAGATTCCATCCGGTGCCTCTCGCTTCGTCGTTTCAGAGCGTCAGGGAGGAGTGGAGTGGAAGATTTCATGTTCTCTAATTCTTCTTCTTCTTTTTCGTTTTATCTTTCTTCTTAAACGCGTACCGATACACTTTTCGTAAGACAATCAGAAAGAGAAGAAACAGGAGAAAGACGAGAAGGAAATCGCTGAAAGATATCGCGTACGCGGTGGACAAAAACGACGTCGTGGTCGTGGTAGTGCCGCTTTCCCTTTCACTCATGCGTTCTTTACCAGCGGTTGTAGTAGTCGTTCCAGGATCCGTATTTTCGCTTTCTCCGTGTCCATCTTCCAGCCTCCTTTTTATTACAAAACACGAGAGAGCAAATTTGTATTGTAACGACCGAGAAAGGAAAAACGTCTTTTTGAGCTTTTTGTGTTTCACTTCTACACTTCTACACTTCTAAGTATTATTCTTATTATTATTATGCGCTGCTAACACCTCTCTCTAACTATCTGTCTATCTTTTTATCTTTCTTCCTATATTACGTCGCGTTTCCTCGATGAAGCCGCTTTCCGCCTGTTTCGTTCCTGAAAAGACGGGGCGTTGGACCCAGCCCCGCGAGTGCTGACACCAGAAGCTTTTCCCCCTCCTCCCCCTCTTCCTCCTCCTCCTTTTTTCGACTGCTG